>Ga0181607_10000854_pt1 | contig 26893 bp, 24 predicted proteins | sample 041ome_9_FD_132420 | JGI IMG/M metagenome (GOLD analysis project Ga0181607, IMG submission 132420) | Coastal salt marsh microbial communities from the Groves Creek Marsh, Skidaway Island, Georgia - 041413US metaG (megahit assembly) | ecosystem: Environmental > Aquatic > Marine > Intertidal zone...
GTCAGAATTATTAAAAAAGTAATAAAATCTTATTGGTAGTAATAAGTAGAAAATCGTTCTCTTTATATTTTTAAGGCTTATGTCAGAAAGCATGCTCTTGATACGGGTTTTAATTTTTGCTCGAAAATATTGTTTTCCAACTATACCGTCATATGTAATTACTGGAATATTGTATTTTTTATAAACCTCCTTTTCAAATTGCCAATCGTACAAAATTCCAAAAGAAATTAAAATATTAGAGTTTATCAAATCTTTAAGTGATACAAGATAGCCACCATCCGAATTATTACCAATTCTTAACATATCTTCGCATTTGTAGGGAGTTAAGAATTTAGTTAGAGTAACTTTCACTTTATCAATAGTTTTTCACCATAATAAATTAAGTGTACAAAATAAAATACATAGATGTAAATGTATTTTATTTTATTTAAATAATAAGATGGGAATCGATGAAATACTGCATATTAATTTTTTTACGAAAGATATTCTTGATAAGAAGAAATCCTTTTTATATTTTTTCAAACCTTTCGGAATTATATAAGTTTTTACGAATCACATGGATAGAAGGAAATTCACAAGACAGTGTTGGGCAAACAGAATATTTAAAAAAAGTGGCTTTAGACAAATCAAATATTCTTGAGATTGGTTTTAATGCTGGACATTCTGCAGAAACTTTTTTGTCATCAAATAATCATTCAAAAGTTACATCAATAGATGAGGCATCTCATGATTATATAGATTATGGCTATTACTACCTTTCAAGAAAATTTAAAAAAAGGCTTCGTCTTCATAAAATAGACAGCGCAAAAATTGCCTCTGTAATAGATGCTAAAGAAACTTTTGATTTAATATTCATAGATGGTTTTCATAGTTATGAATATGCAAAAAATGATATGTTGAATTGCAAAAATTTTAGTGATGATAGTACATTGATGATCTTGGATGACTTTGACGACCAAGAACTCTTACGCGCGTGGAGTGAACTGATCAAAGGTGGGGTTATTGAGCAAGTTGAAATTGTAAGATACAGTGACAACTCTTCCAAAGCAATGGGCGTAGCTAGATATTTATAAATTCAAATAAATACCAATTAATTAATTTGAGCTAAAATATTACAATGAAGTATAAATTAGTCCTTGGGGCTGGTGGTTTTATCGGCAATCATATGGTTAATAGGTTAAAAGCTGAAGGCCATTATGTAATCGGTGTAGATATAAAAAATACAGAATTTTCTGAATCAAAAGCAGATATTTTTCAGCTTGGTGACCTCACTGACTTTGTGTTTGTTGATAGTCTATTTAAAAATTATGAATTTTCTGAAATTTACCAATATGCGGCTGATATGGGTGGTGCTGGATATATCTTTACTGGTGAAAATGATGCTAACGTTATGCATAATTCTTCTTTGATTAATTTAAATATACTTAAATCAGCTAGTGAACACCAAGATTCAGATAAACTTAAAATATTTTATTCCAGCTCAGCCTGTATTTACCCTGAGAGCTTACAACTTGAAGCTGAAGATGTTAGCCTCAGAGAAAGTGATGCCTACCCAGCAAACCCTGATTCAGAATATGGATGGGAAAAACTCTTTTCGGAAAGAATGTACCTAGCATTTGCAAAAAACTTTAATTTAAATGTAAGAATTGCAAGATTCCACAATATCTACGGGCCATTAGGTACATGGAATAACGGGAAAGAAAAAGTTCCTGCAGCAATTTGTAGAAAAATTGCAGAAGCAAATAGCCCTGGAGAAATTGAGATTTGGGGAGATGGTGAACAAACAAGATCTTTTCTTTTCATTGATGATTGTATAGAGGCAACTCGACGATTAATGGATTCAAATTTCAATCAACCAATCAATATAGGATCTGATGAAAATGTTTCAATTAATGAGCTTGCTAAAATAGTAGCTGAAATTTCAAATAAAAATATTTCCCTGAAGCATATAGACGGGCCTCTGGGAGTTCGTGGAAGAAACTCTAACAATGAACTAATTAGAAACACTCTTGATTGGAATTATGAATATACTTTAAAAGAAGGTATGAGAATTACTTATGAATGGATTAATGGCGAACTAAATAAATGAAATTTAAAATATGGAAATAACTCTTGTAACTCCCGTTCATAATGAAGGAGAATCCATATATACAACAATTGAAGAATTTTTTAATTTTTACAAGACTAGTGAAATAAATATAAATTTTATTATAAGTGAAGATGGATCTAGCGACAATTCTGTAGAACAAATAAAACTTCTTCAGGATAATTTTTCAGTTAAATTGATAAGTGAACCTACAAGAAAAGGCTATTCGAAAGCAGTTATTGATGGTCTGAAAATGGTAGAAAGTGATGTTGTTTCATTTATTGACTCAGATGGTCAGTGTGATCCAGCTGACCTTGCTAAGTTACTTGAAAAGTTTGATGGCAATAACCTAGTAATTGGAAATAGAGCAAACAGAAATGATTCCACTGTCAGAAAAATTATGTCTGCTTCATTCAAATTCGTTTATGAGTTGCTTTTTAATACAAATTTAAAAGACCCCTCTTGTCCTTATTTTGTAACGTCTTCTCAAAATTTAGCAAAAATATTAAATACTCCGAGTCTGGGAATTTTGAAACAGGGTTTTTGGTGGGAGTTTTATGCAAGAGCAAAATCATTAAATATTGAAAATATACAAGTAGATATCAATCATAGGAAAAGAGCAGCTGGAAATACAGTTGTTTATAGGCCAACTAAATTACCTAGAATTGTAATTGAGCACTTAATCGGCTTATTTCAACTTAAAAAGTTGCTATAAATTCATTTAGTAAATTTTAAAATAGCAATTGCTGGTCTTGTCTCTAAAACTAAAAAATACAAATCTTCTAATCCGTAATAATGGATATCTCTTATTCGATCTCCAATATTTATACCGATAGAAAGAACATTGTTACCACCATTAAGCTTTTGATTTTGGCTTTTATCAATAATAAATATTTTATTTGCTTTTAAGGAAGCGACAAGAAAATTACCATTATTTAAACTACTAATAGAGGAGATTCCTATCGAAGGTGTAAAATAATGAAGTGGCTCGATTAGATTATACTTTTTGTGAGATTTATACGCTGTTGCTTGATTTGGAAAGAAGTTGACAGGTATTTCACCGTAAGAGGCTATTGGCCATCCATAATTTTGTTGAGAAGAATTAAGATCTAAATTAACTATATTAATTTCATCACCACCTGTGGGCCCGTGCTCTGTAGAAATTAAATTATTTTCCAACATGAACATACCTTGGATATTTCTATGTCCCTTAGAAATAATTTCGATTTTTTTATTTTCAATATTAATTGAAATAATTTTCCCAAAAATATTTTCATCATTTTGGGCTTCTGGAAGTACACCAAATTCTCCGACTGCTAAGATCATCTTTCCTTCATGAAATTCAATTTGTCCACCTGTTGAGTGCATATTAAATGCTTCTTCAGCTTCTAAGCACTCTAGGTTTTTTGCACACTCTTCTTGAGATCCTAAATTAAAGTTTGAAGCATCTGAATTACTCATACATTGTTTTGGCTGATAAAAGCTACTTACATTGACTTCTTCTGATTCAAAATTTATCTCTGCTTTAGCAACACTTAGTGTAAAACAAGCTGGAGAAATCTCATCGATATAACTAAAGTACAATAAATTTTCATTACTTTTCATACCTCTTATTGAGACCCTTCCTTTTTCAAATAACTTTTTGTCTTTTATTATTTTTTCGACATTTGAAGTAAGTTCGGATCTTACTAGAGAATCTGTCTTGGAATATTTTTCATTACTTTGAATATAAAAGAATCTTCCATCTCCAGTCAAATGTATTAATTTACCTTCAATTTCATCAATAAATCCACCTGGTTTCCCTCCTGTATATTCATAGGTAAGGTCATAACAACAGTTGTCATATATTTTTACTAACAGTTCTTCATTGTTAGTAGTTATTCTTCTGCTTTGGAATAAAGGTAAATTCAGGCTTGTCATCCCTCTGACATATTGATTTAAAAATATTTCATTGGATTCTTTTATTTGTACGTACTCTATTGACTCTTTTAAATTATTTCGATCAATTAAAACTAAGCCTGATAAAAAAGTAATTAATAAAATCGCTGTTATTATTCTGTTTAAGTGTTTTTGTGAAAAAAACAGTTCAAATGAAATACACGATATTAAATATATGAACATACTTAAAATTAATTGAATTATGCTGAACCTATCGTTACTAAATAAAAATATTATTGCACTTAAATAGACAACAAAATCAAGAATAAAAACTTTGATATGATCAGAATTATTAAGGAACTTAAAAAAACAACTAACCAATGCTAAAAGAAGAGAAATTACTAATGTGTCCTTGAGAATAAAATCTGAATTCAGTTTTTGGAGATCATTATTTATTTCAACTAAATTTGCTAAATAATTTTGATATTCATTTTTTTTTAAAAACAAAAAAATAAACTCAAAAAGAAGAGTTTTATAAATAATTAATGTTGTATATTTCATTAGTTATATACAAGAATAGCTGCTTCAAAAGATTTGCATATAATCACTTGAACTACAAAAAATAACTAATGATAAAATGTGTGAGAAGTGAAAAAAGTAAAAATAGACAAACATCTTGTAATACTAATTCTTATATATCATGTTAAAAATTATAACCAAAGATAATAAAAAAATTGTTGTAGCTACTTTATTATTAGGCTTTTTTTTAGTGTCATTATTTCCTGGACTTATTAATTTAAATAATTCTGATATTAATAATATAAAGATTGAGAGCGAAATAGATCCCTGTATTTACTCCTCAAGCGAATTATTTAGAAACACTAATGAAAATTTAAAAGTATATATAAAAAATTATGATGTATCAATATACCCTGAAATTAGTAACATTGCCTGCATAGGCAAAGTGTTCTCTATTAGTCTATCTGAAAATAATTTAATAATTTTTAATATTACTTCTCCAACTCTTGTAAAGTATTTAACAAATCTTCACCTTGGGATATTCATCCTTCTATCTGTTCTTAGGAAGACTAGGTTTTTTGAAATAGCTTTATCTATATTTTTTTACTGGCTGTTATATAGAAACTATTTGATAACAAGTTTGTCATTCTTGTCAATATATATATATTTGATTGTTTATTTTCTGAGAAAGCTGAACATCAAAACTTTTAGATATAAAGACAATATATTTAAAGATGTTACAAAGATTGAATATTCAAATACATTAAATACATTGAGGGCAGTATCTGTAGTAGCAGTTTTTCTATACCATGTAAATAATTCAGTGCTTCCAGGTGGGTATCTTGGTGTGGATATGTTTATATACATTTCTGGTTTTTTGATTTCTAATGTAATTATTACCCAGTTAAATATGGGAACATTTAAACTTCAAAACTTCTATAAAAGAAGAATTAAAAGACTATTTCCTGCACTTTTCTTTACAATTTTTATATCATCTATCGCCTCCATATTTATTCTTAATTCAACACAATATCAACTCTTAATTGAAAGTTCATTAGCCAGTATCTTTTTTGTTTCCAATTATTATTTTAAAAATATAAATTTCTATACAAGTGAAAGCATGGAGCTACTTCCACTTTTACATACTTGGAGTCTCTCATTGGAAGAACAATTCTATTTAATCTTTCCAATCTTGCTGATTCTTGTTTTTAAGCTTAAAAACAAAGTTTTTTATATAGGGTTTCTATTTATATCTTCAATTTACTTAAATATCATATTCGAAAATAGCACAGATTTATTTTATTTACTACAATATCGATTTTGGGAATTTTTATTTGGTTTTTTTACTATGATTCTCTACTCTAAAAAAACAACTCTTCCTAAACAGTATTCATATTTTGGTTATTTAATAATTATTACTTGCTTTTTATTTTTCTCAGAGATTTATATTTTGAGTATTGTTCCAAAGTTACTACTAGCAATTGGGTTCCTATTTATTATACTTTCCTCATATACAGATAAAAAAAGGGGTACTTTTTATTTACTAGGTGCTTCATCCTATTCTTTTTATTTATTTCATCAACCAATTATTTCCACCTATAGAAGAATATTTGATAAGAGTTTCCTTGGAATTTTAGAGGGACTAATTTTATTTTTTATTGTTCTTGCTCTTGCAATTATCTCTTATTTTTATATTGAAAAATATTTTTTAGACAGTTCTAGTAAATTTTCGAACATATTATTAATTTTTTCATTATTATCTGTTTTCATTTTTTTAGCAGTCCAGTTTTACCTTGGATTATCCAAGCTGGGTACCGATGAAAATTTAGAGTTTTATGAATCGATAATTCCAGTACCAGCTGTTGAGTCTAAACAGATTTGTGAAACTGATTCTAATGTAATCAAAAGCTATGATGATATAAATACTATTTGTAAATTTAACTCAATTAATCAAAAACATATAATTGTTATTGGTGATTCTCATGCAATAAATGTTTCTCGAGTTTTAGATAATAATTTAGATACAGATATTGAAATTGTTAATCTTACAGGTGCCTCGGGTAAGTGTCTCCTATTTGGAAAAGCATTTTATGAAAATACTCCGTGTAATGAATCATTTTTTGAGTCTCTTTTAAAAAATATCAATAATAACTCTGTAGTAATTATTAGTTCTCGTCTCCCATATTGGCTCGAAGAAAATAGATTTAACATTCTTGAAGGAACTACCCAATCCACAAATAATATCCCTATAGAAACTTTATTAAAAAACAGATTAAACCTAATCTCAAAAGACTCAAAAGTAACCGTCCTAATATATCCAATCCCTTCTCTTGATGAGGATATAAAAAGTACATTACCAGACCCTGTAGAGGATCTAAAAAATGATGTTGTTGTTCCTATTCCCGAATGGAAAAAAGATTCTCTTCAAAGTAATCTAATTTTATCAAGTATCAATTCAGATAATGTTAAAAGAATTTTTCCTGAAAACCTTTTGTGTAACGACAGCAAGAACTTTAAAGATGGGCTTGACTGCAGTGTTGTAAAAAACTCAGAGTATTTATATTATGACGACAATCATCTTTCTATATATGGAAATAACTTAATTTTAAGTGAAATTTTACAAATTATTGATAGAAGCTAATACTAACTTAACCAATATCCCATTTTCTTCATTTTTATTTTTTTAGATTCACCAACAAGATAATTAAAGTGAATAATCTTTGGGCTCAATTCTTTAAAGTTTTTATAAAAATATGCACCGTTTGGATAGCTCTTTATATCTAGAAATTTATAATTAAGTGAAGAAATGCGTTCATTAATATACTTTTGATCATCAAAGTAATAATGTCTATCCAATAACTCTCTTGGAACATTGTTGGGGTTAAATAAATCTAAAGTTTTTTCATTACTATTTATTAACATAAAACCAGCACAAAGAGTATTTACGTCTTTATCTGGATTGAAATCTAATTGCCCAATAATATCATTTTTAGTTTCTGACTTAAGCTCATCAAGTGGGTTCTTTATAAATACAATATCTCCATCAGAGTACAAAACTTGTTTTGAAGTTTTTAAATTTTCATGAATAATTGAGAGTTTGATAAACATTAATTTATTAAAGTTTTTTGTTCTCCAACTCTGAAAAATATTTTTTTTATCAAAAATACTAGATTTTAATTGTATGGTATTTAAAGATTGACTTGAAAAATGATTATAAGACTTTTTTCCAACACAATATATTTTTAGTGATTCATGTAGATTAATATTTTCTAGTGAGTTTACTAAATTCTGAGTATATTCAATATAGCCATCATTAGTCAAAGTTATAAATTCAAATTTTTTATCATTCATAAAGACATTCTATGAAAGTATAAATTTAAGATACTATCTGTCAAAACTCTTTCTTGTCTTGAATATGAATACAATACAGTTGCAATAGTATCAATCCTTATCAAGAAATATCTATAGGAACAAATATTTCTTGATAATATAAGTTATGTGGTTACATTACTTATTCTTGCATACAATGAAGAACGATTTATAGAACAAACTGTTCTTAAATATACAAATGATTTTAAAGAAATAGTTATCATAGACGACGCAAGTAAAGACAAGACACTCGAAATAATTAAAGAGCTTGAGAATAAATATGAAAATATAACCATTATTCAAAATGAAAAAAATTATGGTGCTGGAAAATCTTTTGAAATAGGAATAAAGCATTTTCTGACATCTGATTCATCATATTTACTCAAAATTGATGGTGATGATCAATTCAAACATGAAGATATAGTTAGGATAAAAAAACTGAGTAGTGAAGAAAGAATTGATTTTATAAAATGTGACCGTTTCTGGGAAAAAGGAATTGAGGGTAAAATTCCACGCATACGCTATTTAGGAAATACATTTGCATCAATCCTATTAAAGTTTCTAACAGGTAATTGGAAGATAAATGATCCTCTAAATGGTTTGTTTCTAATATCTAGAAAAGGTCTTCTAGATTTTAAACTGCCTAGGCTTTTTTATAGATATGGTTATCCATTTTATGTGTCTACATATTTATCAAATATTTCATTCGAAAAAGAATTCAATACTATACAAATTAAGAATACTATTTCTTATGATGGACAAGGTAGCAACTTAAGTGCAATGACTATGTTTATTAAGCTGTTGTTTTTTACTTTCAATACATTTATAAAGAAAATTAAAATAAAACTTAGATTCTCCACTTTACAGGTCTCGGCAGTATTGGATATTTTAGGTTTGTTATCTTTTATAGTCTCACTATATTGCTTAACTAAGTTTTTGCTAATAAGATACGGGAATATAATTGCTTCTCAGGCCACCTGGTTTCTGGTATTTTTAATATTCTTCTTTACCACTGTTTATTTAATTTTTCACTCTCAAAAAGCAGAGTATGAATATAAGCTAAACTTTTTTAAAGAACTCTAAGAAAAGTGGTTAAAAAAAATACATTTATATATCTATTTGTAACAATTATTTTATTGCTTTTCTTAAAAATTGATTTTAGGTTTCAGGACACTGTTTATTGCTGTGGTGATGATCATGATTACTATATGCATGCTGAAACTATAGCTGTTGACTTCGATCTTGATTATTCAAATCAACTTAAAGGAAATGAAACAAGAAGGTTTAATGTAAATAATAAGATCGCTCCAACTGGATTTATTGGCTCCGGTATATTTTCTGCACCATTTTTATTTATAGGACACAATATTGACAAGTTAGTATCTGGAGAAAATAGCTTGAGTTTAGAAATTCTTAATTACCGATTATTATTTTATTCTCTTTCTTCTGTTTTCTATTTATTTTTGACAATCAATCTAACGATAAAAATACTGCATAAGCTCCGCTATAAATTTTCAGAATTACAAGTTTTACTTTTTTATTTTGGATCTGGAGTCACATATTATGCCTTCGAGAGATTTAGTATGACTCATGTTTTTGAATGCTTCTGCGTTGTGGCAATAATTTATTATTCGCTAAAATTTTATACCGAGCCTAATAACAGTAGACCAGCTTTTCTTGTTTCTTTATTTATCACCCTTGGGATTGCTGTTCGCTGGGTTAACTATTTTTACTTTATACTTCCATTAATTACATATTTGCTTATTAAGGAAAATTATGATGTAAGGACTAGGTTATTGAAAGATAAATATTTTATTATTTCATCTTTGGTTAATGTTTTTCTATTTTTTCAACATACAAAATTACTATACGGAAAATATACATTCAATCCACAGTTTGTTTATAGAACAGGTGGACAGATCTCTAACTTTGTAAATAGGGACAATAGTATTCTTGAATTTATTTCTACAAATACTCTTAACTCCTTTAAGATATTATTTTCTCAAGAATTTGGTCTGTTTTGGTTTTCTCCTATATTGTTTATTGGTATATGTTTCTCCATTATTAATTTATTCCTTAAGTCCAAAAATAATAAACCTTTAAACATTTTAATTCTATTTACGTATTCAACAATATTTGCCTCTGTTTTACTTTGGAGGTCTACCGCTGCATCTTATGGGTTTAGATATTTATTTTGCTTGATTCCAATATCAATAATTATGTACTACAGACTCCAGACAAAATATTCTTTTAAACCACTGCACTATTACATAATATTATTTTCTATTTTTGCAACCGGGTCCCTGTTATTTTTTGAGACAACTCCTGGTACGCAGCTATCACTTGTAGACACCTTAAACACATTTGGTCGCTCATTAAGATATACTCAACCACTTTACTTGGAGGGTTATATATTATCTTTTGTTGAGCTAAATAGCTATCTTAAAATATTTACGACTAGTTTCTTAGGTGCCATATTTTTTAAATTAATTTTATTGCTTATTGATCAAAATTCATTAATTGTAACTTTAGATAATTTTGGACTACCTGTAGAAAATGAAGACTTTATCAACTATCTTGGAGAAGTCAATGATATTAGTATCTTAAAGTTTGTATTTGTATTTCTTCTTCTTTATTCAATGGTAATGTCTGTGAGTAAAACTTTTAAAATAAAAAACTAATTTTTAAATAAAAAATCGTTATGTTCCTTTGATATGTTCTTAAAATTAAAATATTCAACAATTTTTTCAGATGCATTGAGTATATTAGATTTTTCTACATCATCCATTTCCAGATATTTTGAAATGGATAATAGAAGTGATTCTTCTGAACCAGAAGAAAATATTAATGCAGATTCATTATTTAAATAAGACATAAATCCGACACTGTCACTGACAATACATATTTTTTTTCTTGCCATTGCTTCGACTACAGATAGTGGACCTGCTTCAAATTCATATTTTGTTTCGATAGAGGGAACTATGACAACACTTGACTTATCAATATACTTAATTAACTCTTGTTTATTCAAAAAAGGTAATAAATTTACATTTTTTTGTAAATCAAGATCTTCAATTAACTTCTTAAGTATAGAATGTTGATTACCCTCTCCAATAATATAAAGAAAAATATTTGGATACTCTTTTAAAGACTTATGAAAAGCTCTAATTAGCAAGTCGACCCCCTTGTATTCTGTTAGACGGCCGAAATAAATAAGATTTGTTTTTTCGGATTGTGTATTCACATTAATTTTTTCATTGAAGAATGAATCATCAATACCCATTGGTATTACTTTTAATTTATTTTGATACTCTTTAATTGAAACAAGGTTAGATATTTTTTCAGTATTTTTAGAACTAACTACCGTAAACTTTTCTGCGTTTGTAATAACAAACTTCATTATTATTCTTCCTAAGGGTTTAAATTTATTTAACATTGTGACATCAGATCCGTGCGAAGTAAAAACATACTTAGTGTTTGTTATTTTGGAAATTATTGAAGTAATAAATGATTGTGGAAAAACCCAGTGAGAATAAATATAGTCAGGTTTGTGTCTACGAACAGCTATAAAAAGATTTATAAGTTGTGACAAAAGTAAGAATGCAACTTTTACATAATTGAACTTATTTATTCTAAGAGATTGTAGTATTCCTATTTTACCAATTACTTGACCCTTTTTTAGAAACCAGTATCTGTAAGGCTGGTAAGTAACATTACCCAGATTAGTAATACTTGGCAGAGTTTCTTTCATCGGATAGAAATAAATATATTCATTTTCTTTATTCTGAATTGCAATTTCATCCACTAAGTTGTTAACGAATTCAGGAGAAGGGTCAAATTTATCTTGTTTGAGTGTAGAGGTGTTAATAATTATTTTCATTATTCTTTAATGATAAATTATTACCACTTAACTTGATAATTAAAAAAATTATGACCAACATAAGAAAATCTGAAAATCTTTCTGCAATTGATAAATTAAACATATACTCCGGAGAAAAGTCTGTAATAGAACCTAAGTTAATGATAATAAATTCTTTGATTCCTAGGGCATTGGGTGTTAGCGACAAAAATATACTAGTAACAGAGGTTGTCGTGTAAATTAAATTATCAAAAAGGCTTAGATTGTATCCAAGAGAATTTGATAGTGTCCAGTTATAGATAAGGTTGATGACTATAGCTGAAAATTGTATAAACAAGATTTTAGAAATATTGGGGATATCAAATAATTTTTTCATATATATTCTATTATCGATATTGCTTATTTTAGAAATGTACATTTTTATAGAAAAAATAAATATGACAATTACAATAAAAACAATTATAAATAAATTACTAAGTGAGCTATCTAAAGATGTTGCCCTAATGTAGGAAAAAGTTGCAAAACTGATTATTAGAAGTGGAAATAGTTGACTGACTATAAAGAATAATGAAAACTCTTTTAGCTTAAGATTATAAATTGTTTTCAAAGCGCCAGCTTTATAAACCGTTCCCGATTTAGCAAAACTAAAAAAATTTCCGAATAAACTTATTATATGAATTTTAAGAATAGGCATGTAAGATATTTGGCTATACAAAATTTTAAAAGCAAAGTAATTTAGATAACCAACAATTAAAACATTTACTGATTTTAGAAATATCGTTAAAAAGAGTTGTAAGTAATTAGGATTCTCAAACTCAAAAATTATAGAATAGTTGTTAAATATATAAACAAATATACCAATAACTATGGAAATTTGAAAAAGTGTTTGTAATATAATATTTCTTCGCAAATTAGTCTCTTAGAATATAAAAGTTATTTGGAATTTCTAAATAATTTATAAACTGCATTTAGTTATTTTCCATAAATCTATAGACATGACCATTTGAATACGTTGAAAATAAGATGACGTTCTTGCCAATTTCAAAATGATTAATAAAGCTTTTATATATAGAATTTCTATTTTCATCAAGACTAGTAAAATCATCTATCATTAAAAATCCTCCATTAGCCATTCTGGATTGTAAATAAGCAAATGCATCATTTGCAGATTCATAAATATCACAATCTATAAATGCAAAAGAATATCTTTTATTTGATAAGCTTTCACTTTTCAATGTATCTACAAAAAATCCATCGTATATGTGAATATTTTTATATTTTTGAAAAGTTTTGACAACCTTTCCATAATCACTTTCAAAGTTTTTCTTCACATAGAAATTGTGATTCTCAACAGGAAAACCCGAAAATGAATCTAAGCCAAAAAAATTAGTGTTTTTGTTCTTAAATATTTTTTTATAACTTTTATAAGAATGCATTAAAGATTTACCTTTAAATATTCCAAACTCTATATAATCACCTTCTATTTGGTCTAAATAGATATTGGACCAAATATTGTATATTTCTTTAAACTTGCTTATTTGGTGTAACTGATTCTTTCCAATTAAAAAAAATATACTCGATAATAGTATTGTCTTAAATTTTAGAATAATATCCATTGTTTTTGCAATCTTATCTTATTACGTATTTATAGTTTAAACATGAAGAATATTTTAATTAATAAAATACTTACTTATCTACTAATTGTTGCTCTGTTATTTATTCTTATTTTCAATATAATTTTTTATGATCCAATATTTGGCTATGATGCCGAAGCACATTATGCGTATGTAGATTATGTTGCAATGTATCTACCAGACAGTTTCGAACTCCCCAGCGATAGTGATTCACGTGAATTTTTCAACCCACCAATTGCTTACTTATTTCCATCTGCTGTTGCAGTTGTTTGTAGGAACTTAATTTCATCAGAAAATGTTGTGAAAAGTTGTCAACCTATCTATGGAAAGTCTACTCAAATATTTCAATCTATATTATTTTTAGTAACCTTAATGTATTATTTTAAAGCTTTAAAATTATTCTCTTTAAAGAATTCAAACCTTACTTTTAATTTTTTAATTTTACTTTTACTTTTAACTGCCAACTATAGAACAATATCAATGATTAGAGGTGAACCTTATGTACTCCTTTTCATGAGTATGGTCATATATTATTATGCAAAACTTCTTAAAAGTAAAAATTTTCATTTTTCGCTTAAAGAAGTTTTGATTTTCGGTTTTTTGATTGGATTCCTGGCTTTAAGTAGACAGTGGGCGTTTTTACTATTCCCCGGTTTTTTCTTAATGTATTTCCACTTTGGTGAATATAGAAAAAAGTATTTTAAATTTTTAGTTTTAATATTTTCTATAGGATTTTTTATTTCTTCATGGTTTTATTTTTTATTATTTTTTGAGTATGGTTCATTTACTGCTTTTAATAAAGCTCCAATTAGTTTTTCATTTTCTAATCAAGATTTATATTTTTACTTACCTATTTCTCAAGAAGTAAGTTATATTTTTACAAAACCTATCAGGCCATATTTTTCAAATCATTTTATCCCAATTCTTTATTCAGATCTTTGGGGTGACTACTGGGGATATTTTGTTTTTACATCAAGAAATCTTGCAAGTGGGGTTAATCAAATGATAATTGGAGATTATCTTGCGAGGGTAAATATATTATCTTTGATTCCTACGTTTTTTTTGTTATGGGGTCTTAAAAATTCAAAACAAGAAATAAAAGAAAATAGTGAAATAAATTTTATCAGATTCGTGAAGTATTTAATTGCTGTATCTTTTTTTGGATACCTGTGGTTTACGATTAAATATCCTGCACTACCAACTGGTGACACTATTAAAGCAAGCTATATTCTTCAGTTATTTCACTTACTTTGTTTTCCTGCTGCATTTAAGCTAGAAAGTATTTTTAGAAAAAATGCAAAATTATATTATTTAATTTTATTTTTACTTGTAATGGTTTTTGGCCACAACTTTTCTGCAATGCTGAGTCATTTTAGAATTTAACTCCTAGATAGTTTTCTTGACAAATGGTATTCAGCAGTTGTTCTTCACATTTTTGTATATTTATTTCAAAGGTTTCTTTTCTTGTAGTTTCGAAAAGTAAATTTGAGCCGCTTAGTAAAAAAATTATTGTAAATAGCGTTATCAAATCTTTTTTAGTTAAAAAATAAAAAGAAAATAGTAATAGAGAAACTATTAATACAGTCAAAGAACTCGTAAACAGAAGCAGGGATAGAGAAGCAACTAATATATATATTCTATTCCTATTTTGTATTGCAATAAACAAAAATAAAAGAACAAAACCTAGGCATATATATATCATCTGGGAGCTATATTTAATCCACTTTGTTGTACTAAATAACCAAAACCAAATATAAAACGCAGAAATTGAACCAACAGCTCCATAAATTTCAAGATTAAGTTTTTTTATGATTTCTCGTTTATGTTTAATTAATATAAAAATTGTGAACAGTGGAAAAAACAATACTTTGTATATGTCTACTATTGACCATTGCATATTCTGAATAATGAGGGCTATATTTAAAAAACTAAAATTTGAAAATTGAGACGTATCAGAACTTTGATGATTTAAAATCAAATAGTTAATTAAATCATCAAAATATTGAAAAACTCCAAAATCAGAATATAGGTGTACAAATACCAGCCAAACTAACATTGGAACTAGGAAGGTAAAAAAATCTTTAAAAACCCTACCAAAATTTATTTTTTTATTTGTGAATAATTGATTGAAAATATATGTCGAATAAAAACCACCAAAAAATAAAAGTAGAATTAGTTTGCTAAAAAATATTGAAAAACTAAATAAAACCATTGAAAGTAATCGATTTTTATTAAACAATATAATTGCATAGAAAAATATTATGATTGAAGGTAGTTCTCCAAGTGAATACAAACTGCCATACCACCATGGTATTGTGACCAATGTTAAATTAGAAAGTACTATATATCTAGAATCCAAATCAAAATGAGTAGTAATTTTATAACTCAATACAGTATTAACAATCAAAACAAAAATAAAATTAAATAGCCTTGTTATATAAATATTTTTCGTCAAACTCCAAGCAATCACTGAACCAACAGCAGAAAAAGGGCCTGAAGAATTTAAAACACTGTAACTATATCCCTGTCCTCCCAAAAGATTATTACCAGCTCTAAAATCGAAATTATTAAAAAATCCAAAATTAGCAGTTAAAGAAACTAATTCATCTGCAAATGGTTTTAAAGTGTTTGAAGTAACGTTTGCATTGATTATTAATAAAGCAAAAGATAAAAATAATAAATAAAGAGTAGCTTTATTTTGCTTCATTTTAAAAAACTAACTCTGGAATTGTACTATTCATCTAACTCTCTCTCAATTATTTTACTTATATAAGTGGACACCTCTTTGCTCAAGTGTATTGAATCAAATGATGTACTATATTTTATATTATCAATTTCAATTATTTGACGGCATAGATTGTCTGAACAAAGCTTATCTAGTATTGATATATATTTAATTTCGTTTTCATTAGCCCACTTTTCTAAGTAACTTTCAATCAAAAAAGTTTGAGTGTCTAGGTTTTCTGAATTGAAATCTTGTAATTTCTTTTTTGTATAAATTTGCCCAGCTAACACATTAGGTAAGTTGTTGTTCCATTGGGGAAATTGTCCTATAATCACAACTTTAGTATTTTTATTTTCAGTGAAGTTTAAAATTTGATTTTTAAAAATTTCAAGTGAATCTGGATTATTTTTGTGGAAAAGATTATCTTCTAAAAAATTTATATAATTTGCGACAACTATGATGTAATCAAATTCATAATTATTAATTGCTCTGTTTATGTCTAAATTAAAGGAAACACATTTCTCGGATAAAAAGCTACTACTTCCTTCGCTTAATAGATATGGTGCACACCCAGTAGCTGAAATCAAAGAGGTATTAATGTTGTTTTCAAAACTAATAAAACCGTTGTGCAAGTTGTGTGCAAGACTGTCTCCAATAAATAATATATTTTTTTGGGAAATTGGTTCTGTATTTATACATTCTCTGAAGTCTATTTTTATTACTTCATCCATTATTAAACAAACTTTTTCATATTTATCTTTTGTTTTTTTGGGCTCAATAATATTTACATAATTTACATACCTTTCCTTGCTTTGCTCATAAAGTGTATCATTAAGTCCGGTAATAAATATTACCGATGTAAGCAGAGTCAGAACAGATAATAAAACTTTTGTATTGTCGTATTTATATCTAAAGTAGTTTTCTATATATCGCCAAGAAATATATCCAACAAAAATGCTTATGGCAATCAAAAAATAATTAATAAAAGAAAATAACACGCTATTGTAAATTTCAAATTTGTAATATTTTTCAAAATAAGTATTGAATACAAAGATAGGATAGTGCCATAAATAAATGCTATAACTTGAGAGGCCAATGAGGTTAATTGGTTTTAAACTAAAAAAGGTATCAGTAAATCTGGAATTTCTTCCATATAGAATAATTAAAGAAGTCCCAAGAATTACCGGCAAGGTTACATAACCTGGATGATCAATATTTGAAAATAATTTTGTAAAACTAGCAGCAATTAACAAGAGGCCAAAAAGTGTTAATTTATCTGAATTGACTTTTTTCTTGTTAATAAATATTAAACAACTTCCAACTAACATTTCCCAAACTCTAAACGGGAGGAGGTAAAATTTAGTGTAAGATTCAAACGAGTCTGGAATTGTAATTAAAAAAGACAAGAGAGCACCCAGTAATAATAGGCTTTTTAGGTATTTTTTATTTAATTTGTATACAAGAATTATTGAAATTGGTAAAAACAAATAAAATTGTTCCTCGATTGAAAGGCTCCATGTGTGGGCTAAAGGTTTTAGTTCTATTGCTTTGCTAAAGTAGTTTGAATCTTTCCAAAAAAAGAAGTTTGAAATATAAAGTGTTGAATAGGTTAAGCTATTGGCATAATTTCTTATGTCATCTGGAAAAAAATATAGAAAAACAAAGATAGAAGTAACTATTGATAATACAAAATATGCAGGAAGTAGTCTTTTTGCCCTATTTAGATAAAAACCTCTTAGAGTAAATGTACCTTTATTAATTTCATTCAAAATTTTTCCTGTAATCAAATATCCGCTTATTACAAAGAAAACATCTACACCTAGATACGAACCTTCAAAAAAGGGGGTTTTGGCATGATAAAGTAAAACTGCAATAACCGCTATGGCTCTTAAGGCTGTTATTTCTTTTCGCACAGGTTTATTATAAAGAAATTACACAGAAGCAACCTTAAGATATCTATTACAATAAAGAAATAGTGAGCAAAAAACTAAGTATTTCATTTATATTTGTGACTCTTCTCTATATTCCGTTGTTTAACTATTTTTATGAAATAAATTTAAGTGGAGGTCATACATATTTAACTGCAGATTGGTTAATTAATTATAATTTTGGTTACATAAAAAGAGGATTGCCTGGAACAATTCTTTTATATTATTTCAATAATTCAGTTAAATTACTTAACTTTATAACTTTTTTATTAAGCAGCATATATATTCTTAATATTTTTTTAACACTAAGACTTTTTACTAAGCATAAGCAAAATTATATTTCTTACATGCTGCTTCTATCTCCTGCTACATTATTATTTCCTTTATTTGATTCTCAGGCTGCTTTTAGAAAAGAGATGCTTGGATTTACTGTATTGCTAATTATGTTGAATTCTGAAAAATCTAAATTTAGGATGCAACTTTTAGCTCTCTGCCAAATTTTGTTTAGCTTTGCAATATTTTCTCATGAAATTAATTTATTTTTCTCTCTTCCAATATTGTTTGTTTTGAAAAAACATTATCAAGAAATTGGAATAAAAAAATATATTTTGTTTTTGCTTCCAATTTTTTTAAATATCTTTTTCTATTTTTTCTTTTCTAATGATGAGTTAACAATGAGGTTAATAAAAGATAGTATTTGCAGCGATTTACTTTTAAGAGGCCTTGGGAGCTTATGTAGTACTGGAATTTTTGATTACATTTACTGGGATTTTAATGCTAATTTAAACCAAACTCTTTTTCATGTTTTAAACAAACAAAACCAATATCAAAATTATATTTATTTATTTCTTTTAAGTTTTTTACCATTAATTTTTACTAACTTTTTAAAGAAAAATATATTCTTTTTAGTCTTATTTGGTACTTCCTTTGTGCCCTTATTTTTTCTTGCAATAGATTGGGGAAGGTGGATTCATATTATTATATTTACAATATCTCTTTTGATATTTCGTGAAAATGATAAAAATAATTTTAACTTTATGTTTTTCCCACTAATTTTTCCATATTCATTTCTATTTAAGATCGATCACTGTTGCAAACCACAACTAAACATAACTTTTGAAAATATAATAAATAATGTTGAATTATTTATGAGTTCAATTTATAGATTCTATTTTTAATTGAATAGTCTTCTAAATAAATCAAATTCTAAATTGATTTTTTCAACTTTTATATTTTTGATTATTCTTAATTCAAATCCCAATAGTAATTCAAGATTAACAGGACACCCTCTATCTATAAGGTTATATATTTCATCGTATAGATTCATATAATGAATCATCAAATCTCGATGTCCAAATGCAAAATGATCATTGAGCCCAAAGTTTAAGTGTACAAACATATCTTTGAAGTATATAGAATCCATACTTATTTCTTTGTGAAGCTTAACTAAGGATTTGAAATACTCGTCTGGTCTAATTCTTATTACTAGGTCATATTTTTTATTAATCTGATTTTCATAGGATGTCATTATTTTCCATGCCTCCTTCCAGCTAAAGGCCTGTGATAGCAAACTATTTATATTTGATGGAAATAAATCGTCTGCTTTATAATTTTTGAAATTTAATTTATTGCTTGCTAATTGCTTGTCAATTCTATATTTTTTAAATAAATTACTGTTTTCTATTAAATCATAATCTGTTGAAAATTTAATTTCCGAATCATGAGTTTTCCAAAAATGACCAAATATATCTACCGATTCACTTTGTTCATTAAAAAAAGAAAAAACATTTTGTTTTTGATTTTCGATACATGATTGAAAATAATTTGGATATCCTGAATACAATACGGCTACCTTCAAATAATTATCTTTTTTTTGATTCATTTAAAATATTGTCTTTTTTAAATATATAAATGTTTTTGTAATAATGCAACATTGATGTAACGTGCAAAAAAATAGTGTATAAATTGATTGGCTTACGAACTTGCAATATGACGTTATCAAATCTGTTATTAATTTCACGAAAATCATAAAAAATATAATTTTTGTTCAATTGATTTATCTCATTTTTTGCAAGTTTTATATCACTTATATCTTCGATAAAATATAGGCCGTTGAATTTTAATTTGAAATATAAAAATCTTAATGTATTAATTTGATCTTTTAGCTTTCCTGACCCGTCATCAATTATTATATGGAAACTAGGAAAATTTTTATATACGCGGTGATTTGATTGATGGCCTAAACTAAAGGTGAAAATATTTTTAAATAACGGGTTTATGTTCTCGTCACTAATATCAATACCGTACATTTTTCCATTAGGGAAATATTCATTAAACATTGCCATGGATCCACCATCATAAATACCTATTTCTAGCAAATTTACTGGGTGAGTCCTAAAAGGTAATAATTTTTCCTCATAAAATTCAATGTATGAGTGATAAGATCCTTTATCTCCATATAACGAAAAGTAAATATTGCTTGAAATATATCTTTTGTAAATTTCTCTGAGTGATTCTAAATTTTTGTTTTTCATAGAAAATTATTTCATTACCCTTTCAAAAAATTTTGAATTCAATTTTGGACTTTTATATTTTAAAAACTCATTCAAATTTGGGTAAGATTTTTTGAACATTTGTTTATTCATTCTGATATCCTTTGCTGGATATAGGGCACCACCATAATCAAAAATAACTTTGTCTAATTCAGTGAGTAAATTCAATAAACTTCTACCTACATTTGGAAAATCTATTGCAAAAGAAACACCTTTTCTGGGAAAAGATAGATATCCGTTAGGTTTTATGTCTCCAAAGGTTTTAAGAACAGTTAATGACGGTTTAATTTTTGAATCAATAATTATTTGATGAATTTTAGCAATACTTTCTTCAACTTGACTTACAGGAAGAACAAATTGGTACTGTAGAAATCCTTTTTTACCATAAGCTTTATTCCAATCGTAAATTAAATCCAGTGGAAAGAAAAATTTATTAAGTTTTACAATTGAATTCTGTGATTTATTATTTTTTATAAAATAGGCTTTATTTAAGATTGATATTGTTAAATTGTTAACAAATGAAATTGGTGGTGTAATTGGAAATAACCTAACTTTTCTTTGGTGATATGTTAAATTCGTTTTTTCTTCAATATGATTGCCAGAAATAAAAATTCCTTTTATTGATTTCTTTCTATTACCAAAATCAACCCAAGCTACCGTATATTCATAATTTGATTCAAAATCTTTGTTTAAGTTTAAGTATTCTTCAAAAGAATAAAAAGGAGTTATATTTTGAGAAATTTTTGTAGAAGAAAGTTTAATTAGTTGAATTTTTACTTCTAAAATTATTCCCGTCAGACCTAACCCACCAATTGTTGCCTTGAATAATTCCAAATTGTTATCTCTAGAACACGTTATTATATTGTTATTTTTATCTTGCAATTTGATTTCAATTATATGATTGCCAAAACTACCTTTGCTATGATGATTTTTTCCGTGTATATCGTTAGCAACTGCTCCACCTACTGAAATAAATTGTGTTCCTGGAACAACTGGTAAGAACCATCCTTTTGGAATAATCTCTTTAAATAAGTCATAAAATATAACCCCTGATTGACATACAATGGTTCCGTTTTTGTTATCTAGGGAAACTATTCGGTTAAAATCATCCGTTAATATTATTGTATCTTTTGGAAAACATACATCTCCATAGCTCCTACCATTTCCAAATGCTAAAGACCCATTAGATGATGAGGGTATTTTGAAAGATTTATCATTTAGTTTGATGAAGTTAGGGTACTTTTCAGATCTTGTGTTGCCCCAAGATGAAATTTTTTTCACTTTAGTCTCACATAATATAACTTAAATACAATTTTTTCTCTATTATTGATAATAACATGCAAGAAATAATAAAAGTGTTAAGGCCCAAGCACTGGTCAAAAAACCTCCTAGTATTTATTATCCCTTTGCTTTCAAACTCTCTAGAAATTAAAGAATTGGGTCTTTATATGTGTTATTTTATGATAATTTCACTTTTTATATCCGGGACATATATCATCAATGACTTAATAGATATTGAAAGTGATAAAAATCACCCCGTTAAAAAATTTAGACCTATAGCAAGCGGAGCAATTAGCCAATCTTCTGCATTAATAATTTCAATTTTTTTATTGATTACCACTCTGGTGATAGCTTTTTTATTGAGCACTACTTTATTGAATTTTTTAATGCTGTATCTTTTGCTCACAGTTTTATACAGTTATATTTTTAAATATATTAAATATTTTGACATATTTTATTTAACAGTTTTCTTTATTCTGAGAATTACTTTAGGAGCGTTACTATTCAATAATGAAGTTACTTTAATTTTTATTTTATTCACATTTTTTAGCACAGGAGCAATTTCAATTGCCAAAAAATACTCTATAATGAACTCTGCAAGTGATATTAGTTCTAAGATAAAAAATACTTTAAACAAAAATTATAAAAAACAAAGTTTGTTCAATTTGTTTAGAACATTTGCAATAATCTCAGAAGTAATTTTTACTATTTGGATTTTTGATAGTAGCTCCATATACAACTCATCATTGTTTATTAAGATTTTATCAGTAGCTTTATTTACAATTTTCTTATTTAATTTGATTAAATATACTAAAAGATTTGAGGCTGAAGACATTATTGAATTAGTACTGAAAAAAAATGATTTATTTTTTCCACTTACAATTTTTATCCTACTTTTAATGTATGGATTAAGTAGGAGCTAATAAGTAGTATGAACTTATGAATAGGGTTTTTATTTTAATTGGAAGCTCCTCTGATTTTTCAGAAAGCTTTAAAAATATACTAAATAAAAATAATGAAGAATTCATAACAATTTCAAGATCAGGTGAGCCAAATGTTACTGTCGAAGAATATTTGGATGACTGTGGCAAGATAGTCGATAACATTAGTGATTATAAAAATTTATATTTTGTATTTTTTAATGGGTTTATTGCAGAAAATCGACCTTTTCAATCTCCAAGCATTGATGACATCTCAAAGACTGTTTATATAAACTACACAATTCCTTTTACTCTTACAAAAGTATTTAAAGAAAATGGCTTAAATGTTAAAAAATATATTTATATTTCAAGTATGGCAGCTATAAAACCTAGGAATAAAAACTTTATTTATGGACTCACAAAGTTAAAACTTGAAAAATCTATTCCAAAATTAACTAACGAATATTTGTTTTTAAGATTTGGGAAGATTAATACAAAATTATCTAAATCTCATGAGAAGGTTCCATTTACATTGTCCAAAGATGAAGCTGCAAAAATTTTATACAAGAAAATAGAAAAAAAGAAAATTGTTTATCCTTCCTTAAAATTTAATTTAATTGCAATTCTAATTTATTTTTTACCAATAAAAATAATTGATAAAGCTGAAAGAGGAGTAACTAATAGTGGCTAAATCTAATGCGATTGTTACTTTAGTTGTTGGAGATAAATACAAACATTTATTTTACAAATATAGTTTTAAATCATTTGTGAAATATGCCGAAAAAGTAGGTGCTGATTTAATTGTAATAGACAAACAGATTGATTTATCTGAAAAAAGTAAATTGAGATCTATTGCATGGCAAAAGCTTCTGATACTTTCTCAAGAATGGTCGGACAAGTACAACCAGATTCTTTGGGTGGATTCAGATATTGTAATTAACAATATAAATGCTGATAATATATTTGAAACCACTCCTGTTGAAAAAATTGGAGGTGTTGACGCTTATAAAATCCCAAACAAAATAGCATATCAAGCTGGCTTAGAACGTCTCTACGCCTACTGGGATAAGCAGGGTGTAGATTACATAAGAAACTTAACTCCACATGATTATTATCTAAATCGAGACATCTCAACAAAAAATTCTTTAGATTCAGTTCTTCATACAGGAGTCTTTTTATGTAGTCCTAAGCACCACAAAGATATTTTTATAAATATTTATTCTCAGGATACAAAAATAAATGAGGCTTTTGGAAATTATGAAATGCCTTTGATGAGTGCTCGTTTAATTGAAGCTGAATTAGTACACTGGATTAATCATAAGTTCAACTACTGTGTAAATGAAATAATTGCCTCTGAATACCCAGAGTTAATTCAAAAAGATTATTTTTTTCGCAATATAAAGCTAAAAAAAGTTATTAAAGAAATTTACTTAAGTGGAAATTTTATACATTTTGCTGGCTGTACAAATAATATGAAGTATCTTGGAAATCTATTTAAAAATTGAATTTAAAAAAGACTCAAATTTGATAATATCAATATCAACTTGTCCATGAGTTATATGGCCAACTATATCAACTTCAAAATAGTAATAAGGCAAGTCAAGCTCTGAAGATAAAGAAAAAAAAGCATTATTATGTGAGTCACCTTTTTTTCTTAATTCAATTAATTTTGAACTACTTGGCAACATTAACATATTAGTAAGTCCTGATCCAAATGCACCCATGAGGTACTCTGTCTTTCCTAGTAAATTAATTTTTTCTAAAACAGAATAATCTTTAAAGTTAACTATCTCGAAGTTAAATTTTTTTAAGATCTTTTTTACCTCTTCAAGGTTTTTCACATCTCTACGTTCATTTTTTCTGTCAATCCAGATTCTTTTATTTTTTGACTCTAGGGAAGTATTATTTTTAGTAAATTTATAACTTAATTTTTTAATCAATTTCGGATCATAATTTCCTGAAGGTGCTGTATGGGGCGTAATTAACAAATCTTTGATATAGTAATATTTGTTTTCCATCTGAATATAAGGAATTTCTAAATAGTCTAAAAATTCATAAACGAAATTATTACCAATAAAATCGTGTGTTAGTAAAACTGGGTAATCTTTAATTCTTTCATCTATTAAAACAGCTCGGGTTAAGGAATCGCATATAAAATGAAAGTAGACTGTGGATTTATTGTCTAATATCCATGAAGCTTTATCTATTGTAGATATTTTTTTTTCACTTCTAATAATGTTTTTCATAGTATCTTTAATAATTTTTATAAGAGTCGGTCTTTCAAAAAAAGTATCTTTTATATAAAAATACGGAGGAAGTGGTTTAAAAATTGTATTTTTTACAATAAATATATTTTTTAAAAATCGATAATTTGAAATTGAAATATTTTTAACTAATTCTTTTTCAAATAAATGCAAATCTTTAAAATTTAAATTTTTAGGTAGCGATCTTACAGTACTTATTTTGTTTTTATATATAGACATACAATTTATATTTTTTTATTAGGCTAACATTTATAGAATAAAAGAAAACTTATGTTAAATATACTGTATTGTTTTGATAAAAACTACAACAAACAAACTTTTATATCTATTTACTCAATAATCAGATTGCTAAACAAGGATGAAAAAATATCAATTTATGCAATACACAAGGATCCCGAAAGTTTTGAAAAATACACTGAACAATTAGAAAAATTTGATAATATTGAAAAAATTTATCTTTATAAATTTGATGATAATTTTAAATACCCCCAATTAGATAAGGCTCATGTATCAGAAGCAACTTATTATAGGTTAATGATCGAAAATTATATACCACAGAAAGTTGAAAACCTAATTTACCTTGATTCAGATGTTATCGCTCTAAATAATCCCTATAGTATATGTAAAAATATCTTGATGGATTTGAATACTAAAGATTACGTAATTGGTGTTTCAACTGAACTTTTTAACTCCCAAAATAATAACCACTTTAAAAAAATAGATCTTACCGGATATAAATACTTTAATGCAGGCGTAATGTTTATTGATTTTAAAAAATGGAGAAAGAATAAGTTAAAAGATATATTTATAAATAAAGTTGATACATACAAAGATGTAATTAAACTGTGGGATCAAGATATTTTAAATAATTTCTTTAATGGAGAATATTATGAAATTTCTTCTTTATTAAATTTCAGGGTAAACACAAATAATAATTTAGAATTTTTGAAAAATAACGTTATTTTTTATCATTTTTCAGGAGATCATAAACCTTGGCTATTAAAAGGTAGTCTTGATGATACTGCAAAAATGTTTTTTAACATCTACAGTGAGTTAGAGCAGGATTATTATTTTTTTGAAAGAAAAACGGGTAAGACTATGTACTTAAAAACTCTTTTGAAAAACATTTTTTCAGCTCGATTTAAGTTAGTTACTAACAAAAAAAAGTATATAGTTGCCGCTTTAAAAGAATTATTTTAAAATCTATGAAATATTTAATGAAAAATATATATAGAAAATTTAGTAGATTAGATTCAGAATATAATTTTGAAGACGTTTATGATGAGACTGCAATATTAGAAAAGTTTGGAATACAAAAATTTGAAAACATACTGTTTGTCGGTTTAAACAAGAATACCTTTATAGAAAATTATATAAAAAAAAATCAATTTAATTATCTTAACTTATTTGACCCAAGTGCTGATAAGTTAGGAAATTTTAAAAATGTTTTAAAAAATAGTTGTAATTTTAAAATTTTGTATGATTTAAAAAATTATCATAATGCAATCATATTAAGCGAATTTTTTGCCAAAGAAAGAAATATTACTTTTGCCTTAGATAATATAGAAAATCACAAACATGTTGATATTTCTTCTGAACCTTTAATAATTGTATTATTAAGTTATGATAATACTGATGATTTTGTTTTAGACTCCATATCAGAATTTGAAAGCATGATGTCACATAAGAATAAAGTATTTGTTATCATAGATAAAATCGACAAAAGATATCTAAAAATTATCAAAAAAGAATTTATATTGGATAAAGATAGTACTTTTTTTAAAGAATCTTTACTTAAGAAATTTTTTTAATAAAAAACAAAATTTAAAAAAATTGTAGCTATATACAAAAAATAATTTATATTTTTTTAATGATAAA
>Ga0181607_10000856_pt1 | contig 26873 bp, 25 predicted proteins | sample 041ome_9_FD_132420 | JGI IMG/M metagenome (GOLD analysis project Ga0181607, IMG submission 132420) | Coastal salt marsh microbial communities from the Groves Creek Marsh, Skidaway Island, Georgia - 041413US metaG (megahit assembly) | ecosystem: Environmental > Aquatic > Marine > Intertidal zone...
AGAGTCGCGCACGTCGCTTTGGTAAGTTTGCCCGGCTCGCTGGCGGGGTGGCCGGCAACATGCTGGCGCACGGTGCGGCACAGCTAGCGACGGGCAAGCGGCCTCGAGCCAAAGACCTGCTACTGACGCCCAAAAATGCGATGCGCCTGACCCGACAGTTGGCGGAGATGCGCGGTGCCGCCATGAAGCTGGGCCAGATCTTCTCTATGGATACTGGAGATCTGCTACCGCGTGAATTGGCCGACATTCTGGGGACCCTCCGTAATGCCGCCTACGCCATGCCCGATAGCCAGTTAAGAGAGGTGTTGGAAGAGGGCCTAGGAGATGACTACGCAGCAAAGCTGAGAGATTTTGAGCGCCGTCCTTTCGCAGCCGCTTCCATTGGGCAGGTGCACCGTTTGTCGACACGCGATGGGCGTGCGGCGGTGCTTAAAGTGCAGTATCCGGGTGTGCGCGAGAGTATCGATTCGGATGTCGATAACTTGGCGACGTTATTGCGGGTTTCGGGCCTATTGCCCAAACACATGGATATGACGCCGCTATTGGCTGAGGCCAAGAGTCAGTTGCACGAGGAGGCTGATTACGAGCAGGAGGCTCGCTATTTAAAGGCATTTGTCCGCGCGCTGGGGGATGACGAGCGTTTTTTATTGCCGCGACTCATACCGAGTCTGAGTTCCTCTCGAATTCTAGGTATGACCTTTGTCCCGGGGGTGCCAATAGAAGATGTTGCGCAGCAAGATGACGCCGAGCGTGCCCGCGTGCTGGCCGTGCTGTTTGAACTGCTGATGGTTGAGTTGTTTCAGCTGCGGTTAGTACAGACTGACCCCAACTTCGCCAACTATCAGTACAACACCGATACCGGCCAGGTCGTGCTGCTGGACTTCGGCGCCTCTCGTCGCTTTAAGGCCGGTTTGACGAATGGGTATCGCGACTTGCTGGCAGCCGCCGTCGCAGGTGATCGTGAATCGATGGCCAAGGCCGCAGAGTCGATCGGCTACCAAATTGGCCCAAAAGGATCCACATACCGCGAGACCTTACTGGACCTCGCCGAGATCGTGCTGGTGCCGTTGACCGTTAATGAACCCTACGATTTTGGTCGATCTCCAATCCCTCAGCAGGTGATGGCGCGTATCGAGCCGCTCAAAAACGAGAGTGCCTTCTGGCAGGTGCCGCCGGTGGATGTGGCTTACATTCATCGCAAGATTGGTGGCCTCTTTATGCTCGCAACCCGGCTCGATGCCACGGTGAACGTGCATGAGCTACTCCTGCCGTGGCTCGAAATAAAGAGCTAGCGGCTCACCATCAATTTGCGCCGACGTCATTTCGAACGCTAATCCGCGGTGGATATCGCTGCGCGATTCGCTCCGTGTTTATTTGTCCTCGATTGCAGCAACCACTCGCTCAATCACCTCATCGGCATGAAAGAACGGTTGGTCCGGCAAGATGTTCCACCCGGTGAGGACAATCACCATATCCAGCTCGGGCAGCAAAATAGGGCGCTGTCCACCAAAGCCTTTACCATAGTAGGCGCGATGCTCGGCATCCTTCACCATATAGAGGCCGGACCACCACGCGTGGCCATACGACTCCTTGCCTTCGTTGTCGGCGCTATACGCCGGTGCCAGAGACTCACTCACCCACGCCTTGGGAATCACTTCCTGCCCGTCCCATTGGCCCTTTCGCAGGAAGAGCTGAGCGATCTTGGCGAGGTCACGTGTCGATAGATACAGGCCTTCTTGTGTGTCGGCGAGGCCGTAGGGCGTCCGGTCCCAAAAGTAGGTCTCGATACCCAGCGGTTTGAACAGGTGCTCGAGCGCGTACTCCTCGATATCGGTGCCCGTGGCGATATTAAAAACATGCCCCAGTATCAGGGTGGCGCCGCTGTTGTAGTTAAAGCGCAGGCCGGGGTCTCTTTCCATCGGCAGGTCGAGTGTGAACTGTACCCAGTCGTGCGTCTTGGCCATCACTGCAAAGGAGTTCGCCGGATCAACATAGGGAACGTTTTCGTTCCACTGCAGCCCGTCGCTCATGGTCAGCAGATGACGAAGTGTTAGCCGTTGCTTGCGTGAATCGACGTTAGCGATGATCTCCGGGTCAAAGAAAGACAGCACTGGGGTATCCAAGTCAGGAAAGTCGCCTCTGGCGATCGCGATGCCGATGATCGCCGAGACCACCGATTTGGTGACCGATTGCAGGCTGTGTAAGTCGGTATTGCGGTAGTAGGGGTGCCACCAGGCGTTGAAGTAGTTGTAGGGCCCGCTGGTGTCATTGACGACCAGCGCGCCGGGTTGGCTGGCTTCGCGTCGATAGATGTCCCGATAGTCGTGCTCGTAATACTGCTCAAAAACGATGCGACCCTGCCGGGCCACCAGAAACGAGTCGATATGGCCGTACTGGCCGGCCAAGACATCTTCGTGAATCTCAGTGAGTGCGGCTGGTGACAGACCCACCGAGGTGGGTTCGGCGACAGGCCATCCGTTTGCTTGAGCGCCTTGCGCGGTTGCTAGGCTGGCAATGAGCGCCAGTAGCAGGGCGATAAAGGGCACAGCGGCCCCACGCACGGCAGATGGACTACCGGCGCATTTGCTCATCATCGCGACTCTTCGCCCAGGCTTTGAAGCGACTGGCACTGCGAACAAACCAGACGACCGCGACAACCATGACCACGCTGAATAAGATAAAAAAGAGCTCATTGGATAGCTGCATGCTGTTTCCCCCGAAAGCCACACTCCTCAGTTAAGCATGCTGGCTCACTGAATCAAAGTGCTCGCCTCGTACCAGATGGGAGCGGTCCAAGCGCGCTCTTGGATGACTTTGGGTATTCGCTCATTGTCACAGCCATCGGGGCGATCACCCTCGGGTAGTGACAGGCACAGCCGGGTTGACCAGCGGCAGCTGGGATTTTCGACCGCGCGGGCGTAGTAGACGGCATCTTGCGCCGGATCAAAATCAGGATCCTCCCAGACGCCGCAGAGCGTTCGGAAGCCTTCACCGGTCGCTGCACAGCTCAGGGGGTCCACCATGGCGCCGTTATCGGCATTGCCAGCTACGTCGATCACGGACTGATGAAAAGTGCCTCCGTCGCCCACCCAGCCCTTGATGATTTGCAGTCGCTGTAGCAGATGTCCAGGCGCTGCAGCGGTACCGGGGTCTGCGCTGGCGGCCACTGCAAATCGGGGGGCACCGGTCTCGCCGTCATCTGCTGGCATCACTCCCCCCATTGGCACGCCGGCGCGATACGCCTCCTTAACGAACTCCGGGCTGTCACACAGATTTGTGGGTAGCGCCCAACCGCCGAAAAATCGCGGTGCGATGCGCGGCCCGCTGGTGGCAAAGGTTTCGCGCCGCTTCAGCGCATCGAAGATCGCGTCACGGGTGTTTTCTTCGGCCCACACGCCTGCCAAGCCACCCGGGTTCTGGAACGCAACGGCGCGCGGCCGCTCGTTGACGGTGAGCGTTTGGGTGATTGTGGTGCCGTATTTGTAGGGCTGCTCGTATTCACTGACTGCACCGGGCGCTGATGTATGGGCATCGGTGCTGCCGATAAAACCAAATTGATACGGGTTCGCGCCAATGCGCTGTTTTTCTCTCAGTCCATCAATCAGCGCATAGCGGACATAGTCGTTCCGGCTGGTGCAGCCTTTGCCGGCCTGTGCGCCTTTTCCTTGCTCGTCCTTGCAATCCTCCAGGTCAGGCTGACCAAAGTCCCGGATCTTTTCGAAATCGCACAGCTCATCCTCGCCGCCCATGACGCCATACATGCCGTTACGGCACTCGCTCTCTCCTTTGATTTGCATCATCTCGACCACGGGTTCAAGCCGGGCCCGGAGGGCGGCTTCCTGCCGCTGGCGCTCGAGGGGTAGGTCTGCATACTCGGCTCGGAAAAGCTGGCCGTTGGAGAGGTTGGGGTTGTGAGGGATGGCGATCGCCTCACACCCGGACGCTGAATCATTACATTGCGCCAGCAGCTGTTTGCGCAGGTCCATTTCAACGGGGGTCTCCAGTGCCGAGATAGGCAGCTCTGGGACGATTTCGTTGCGTAGGATGATGTTGCGATGAATTTTGGTCGACTGGGGTGAGCGGCTGTATTCCCATGCAGGGAAGGTCGTAAAGCGGCACTCTGCTGATCGGTCGTACCAACGCTCGGCCGATGCTTGCACCGACTGCCAAACGCCTTTCAGGGCCTTTCGGCACAACAGATCATCATCTCCGCAGACATCATCGCGGCGCCCGCCGATTTCGATCAGTCCGCCTATCCTTGCCCGGAATCCTTTGGCGCCCAGAAGCTTGGCCAAGAGCGATTCCTGCTCGCCGCGGTAAATGGCACAGCCAGTACTCGCGTAGGAGGGGGAGTCGGGGTCTGTGCAGAGTGCGACCTCCGCCATCCACTCGGCGTGGTCTGTTACCGCCGCGAAATCCAGCGGTCGATCAATTTGAATCGTCTCGGATGGGGCACCCGGTGAGCCGCCGTAAATGGGAATCGGCACGCCGGTCGCAAAGCCGTAGGCATCATCGGGCAGTGTGCGGGTGCCAAGCGAATTGGCATCCATTGATAGCGAGGTGTGTAAATGCAAATCGCCAAACAAGGGCTGTCGATCCGTGACGTAATGATGGCAGGGCTCTCTGGGGGCAATGGTGCCGGGTTGCGCCGGTTGGGCAGGGGGTTCCCAAGGCTCTGTTGTGAGGATCAGCTTGCCCATGTCACAGCCGGGCAGGCTCAGTAACGTCGCGCCGATCAACAGGCCCAATAAATCCCGTGTAAATCGTTTGTGCACCGGTCCGGCCTCAGAAATTCGACACGCCGAGCCCAATGCCGCCGTCGACTTCGAGCGCGACGCCGGTGACCCATTCGGCACGGATCAGGTATTCAACGCCTTCTGCCACCTCGGTGCCGGTGCCAATGCGCCCGAGGGCATGGAGGCCCGCGACGGCGTCGTAGCGATCTTTAGCTTCTTCTGCGGTAAAGAGACCGGCCCTCAGATTCAGCTCGGTCGATACCGCCCCCGGCAAGATACAGCCAACGCGAATGTGTTTTGGCCCTAATTCAGCCGCCATGACCTTGGTGGCGCCCTCGAGCGCCGCCTTGGTGGTGGCGTAGGGGGAAGCACCTGGAAACGCACGGCGGGTATGGGTTGAGCCAATGAATACGATCGCGCCCTGAGTGGATTCGAGGTGTGGCACAGCCATGCTCGACAGCATCATTGCGGAGATGACGTTGGTATTAAAGGCGTCTTTTAAAAAGGCTTCGGTGTAACCCTCCACAGGTTGCCGATACATGTTGGCGGCGTTATTCACCAGCGCATCAAGCTTGCCATTGCCATGCTCGAGCGCGGTCTCCATCATGTTCGCCCGGTCAGCCTCGGCGGTCACATCTCCTTGAGTAATCTGGCACAAATCGCCGAGTTCCGCCTGGACGGCCTGTAGCTTTTCAGACCTGCGTCCGCTGATCGTCACTCGTGCGCCCTGACGACAGAAGCGGCGCGCACAGTCGGCTCCAATGCCCGATCCGCCACCTGTGATCAGGATAGACATGCCTTCAAGACTTCTCATTGAATCTCCTTGCAGGCTCCCGCATGGGGTGGCCGTTCATCTGTTGTGCGGTCCGTTTGCTGTCGGTGTCGCGGTCGCTGTCGTTTTACTCTCGCAGACCGGCTTGGCGCATCATCGGCAACAACGTGTCGTGAAACTGGGTTAGCCCCTCTTCGTAGTTCACCCAGCTTAAGGTAATGCCATCGAGGCCCGCGTTTGAAAAGGCGAGCATGCCGTCTACGATTTGTTCCGCTGTACCCACCAAGGGTATTGCCCCGTAGCCAGCTATAAGGTTGGCCGCCATCGCTTCCCAGCCCTCACCCAGTGCACTTTGGGAATTCGGGATCAGTACATCGAGAAGGTTCCTCACGCCCTCCCAATCGCCCCGGTCATAGACGTACTCGCGAACAAAATCCTGCGCCTCTCGCTCGGTCTCACGGCAGACAATGTAGGCTTGACCAAAAATTTGCATGTCCCGGTTATATCGCTCGCGAGCCAATCGGCGACCATTGGCAGCGACTTCCCCGGCGGCGGCCATGTCCTGCGCAACGACGAAGTTAAAGTCAGCGTGGGCCGCGGCAAATTCCTGGCCTCTGGGACTGTTGCCGGCGCTCATCAGGGCGGGCCAAGGGTTTTGCAGGGGCTTGGGCTCGGAATAGCATCCGGGTGATTGAAAGTGGGGGCCGTCGTAATCGAATTCGCCTTCAACGGTCCATAGCTCTTTGCAGAGTGAGATCCAGTCATCCGCCACGTCGTAGCGTACGTCGTGCTCTTTTTGGGGAATCCCGAACATCGCGATTTCTCGCTCATTCCAGCCCGCCACAATGTTCAAACCAAACCGCCCCCCGGAGATGTGGTCAATGGTCGCGACCTCCTTGGCCGCGCGCACGGGGTGCACGGTCGGCACATGGAAGGTGGCGAACACGCCAATCTCTTCGGTTTTGGCGGCCAGTCCGGCGGCCCAGGTAAAGGTCTCAAAATTTCGGTGGTTGAAATTCACCTTGCCGCCCATGCCTTTCCAGCGGGCGACGGGTATCACGGCTTCGATCCCGGCTTTCTCAGCAAGCTGGGCGACGCGTACGGATTCTTCCCACTCGACTTTGAGCGTGTCGGGTCGCTCTGTCATGGAGCAGCCGCTGCTGACGTTGAGACCAAACACACCTAATTTGAGCTTATGCGCGCTGGCTTTGAGGGGGTGCTGGGGGGGGATGTCAGTCATCGGGCCACTATCTATTGTTCTAATGTCGAGCTATCAATGAGTTGGTCTGCGACGGACTGGCGGTCGCAGCGCCGCTCCGGCTTTCTTCAGTGTGTCAGACTCCCAGGCAGTTGCCTAGCGCATTCAAACAGATACTTTATAGTCAATTAAAACAGAGCATTACAGACTTTTAGATATTTGCTTTCTAGGTTTTTGATCAGCTTGAATCCTGAGTATCAAACCGGTAGGTCGCGTGTCGCGTACATTCAGTGTATGCGTTCCATTCTATGGAGTCGGTTATGTCCAAACTCAGCGCCATTAACGCCGATTTTTCCTCAGAGCACTGCAGTCGACGAGAATTCGAGGCGCAGCGCGAAAAGCTGGAGGCCTTGCTACGTGAGGCCGGCCGTGCGGCGCTGCGGGATGCCGATGTCTCTGCCGGCGAGCGTCGTCGTGCCGAAATGACGCTAGAGAATGACGTAGAGCATCGTCTGCAGCGTTTGATTCTGCGTGCGAAGGGTATGGTGTCTGAGGAAATGCTAGTGCGGCATCAGCGAGAGATTCCCGTGGACGAAATTCCCGACTATGCCGTCACAGACTTACTGATCGAGCTGGGCGAAAAAGAGTTACACGCCTCAGCAAGCTAGCGCTCTCAGGACATACTTTTTATCTCAGCGTAGTGACGCCCACATCGCAGGCAACATGCCGCTACTGTTCCGACCTAAGCCGCCTTAGGTGAAAACCTATCTTTTGTCACCATCGTTCGACTGGAGCAAACCCTCTCAGCGGTCAAATTGGTGGCAGTCATCATCGTCACTGTTGGCATCAGCTTGATGCTCCGTGGCGTGACAGCCAAGCATTTTGCGCTCGGCTTTTCGGCGCATTATTAAAGTTAGCCTACTAGTCTGAGCAGAGTCATGCTGATGGTCTGTCTGATTTATCGATGCCATTCGCTGATACCATAGGCAGGGTCCAGCGGTCTCAACGTATCGCTCGCTTTGGAGGTGATGTGCGGCAATTCATCAATGACTACATCGGCCAGCATCAGGCGGCGTTGACGCAGCTGTCCGAGTGCGCGGAGGTAATTGAGGCCGCGGCTGAAAGCTGTGTTACGGCGCTTTCGCGCGGCAATAAACTGCTGATTTGCGGCAACGGTGGATCTGCCGCGGATGCGCAGCACTTTGCCGCTGAGCTGGTGGGTCGCTTCGTCGCTGACCGCCCCGCGCTGACCGCCATTGCGCTCACAACTGATTCGTCGGCGCTGACAGCGATTGCCAATGACTACGGTTATGACGCGGTCTTCAGCCGTCAGGTCGAGGGTTTAGCTCGGGAAGGTGACGTGCTGGTAGCGATCTCAACCTCTGGCAACAGCCCCAGTGTGCTGGCTGCTAGTGACGCAGCGCGAAGTTTGGGCTGCCAGGTGATTGGTATGACCGGCCGCGATGGCGGTGCATTGGCTCTGAAGAGCGACGTCAGCGTGGTCGCGCCAGCCGCCGAGACCGCTCATATTCAGGAATGCCACATCGTTGTGGTGCATTTGCTCTGTGCTTTGATTGAACAGGGACTTGAGCTCGCTTGAGTCGCACTGGTCAAAGCAGCTGGCGCCGCGCTAGATGAATCGTGCCGCTTTTTTGGACCGCGACGGGGTGATTAACCTCGATCATGGTTATACCTACCAGTGGGAGCAGTTCGAATTTTTACCCGGAGTCCCGGAAGCGTTGCGTCAATTGCAGGACGCGGGATTTCAGTTAATTGTTGTCAGTAACCAGTCGGGGATCGGCCGGGGGCTTTACACTGAAGGCGACCTCGCAAAATTAAACACACATATTGCGCAGTTTTTGACCGCCGAGTTTGGTGTGACGATAACCGGCTTCTACCATTGTCCTCACCACCCTACGGATGCGCAGGGCGAATTTTTGCAGGTCTGCGGCTGCCGTAAGCCGGCGCCTGGGATGATTATGACGGCGGCGCGAGACCATCACATCGATATCAATGCCTCGCTATTGGTGGGCGACAAGTCGTCCGATATCGAAGCCGGCCGTGCCGCAGGCGTGGGGCGATTGTTCCGCGTGTTGTCTCGGGATGAAGTGGCCCCCAGAGATGACCGCGTAACCTATGTCAGCACGCTAAGTGAAGTACCGAGGCGACTCTGAGTTAGCGCTCATCTACAGATTCGTACCAACCCTGTGGCGCTAAGTGCCGTGGGCGCTGACCAAACGCCAGGGCGTTCGGCGTGTCAGCCTCAGAATTCGTAACCGAAGGCCTCAATGTCCATCGCAAAGCGTGCCGCAACCAAAGCGCGCGTCGACTCGTCATAGTACTCGCGATAACGGGCACGATCGTCGGCACGACGGCGATGGGGCAGGGTTTGCTTTGGAATACCAATGCGATCGCAACACTGGTCGAAGTCAGTCTGGAGTGACTCATACCGGCCGACAAAGTCCACGATCTGGCGTCCATCGAGATCTACCAGATAGTGGAGCTGAGGCGTGATCGAGGTATCGATGTGATACTGCCAGGGACGATCCGGGTCGAGTTTGCGGCGAAGAAAATTTGAGAACGACTCGTCTCTCTCGAGGAGATGAGGCCGCTCGCGTTTGATGTGATGGTAGGAGCTCACTTGCAGATCCCAGGGGTTGCGCACAAAAGCGAACTTGAATAAGCCCTCAAATATTTCTCTTGGCAGCATTTCTTGCGCGGTAATGGCCTTGCAGTGACGGGGGAGCTTGATGCCCACGCTGTGCCCGGTCAGTCCACTCATTTTGCTGGCGATCCACTGCGGTAGGTAGTTTGGGTCCCGCCATCGGTAGCGCTGTAGGGCATTGCGCACACTGGTGCCGCCGGTCTTTGCGATATGCACGAACAAGAACTGATAGCGTCGTGAAAGCAACATGAATGTCTGTTTGTCCTGGGTAGCCCGTGGCCTGCTGAGCACTGCGCCACCGTATCGGCACCGTGGGCGGCACGCGAGACGGGAGAGTGCGGTGTTAAACTAGCACATCGGCGACACAGACGAGCGTTTCATGTCTATCCCTTCTCCTTTGCAGGCCACCCTCGAGGCCTGGTTTCGGCGCAGCGCTGCCACCCGGACTGCATGGTGTGTCGTGGGGTTTGTTGCTTTGTATGGGGTGTTGGCGGCGGCACAGTTACTGATATGGATCGCGGCGGTGCTCTCCATAGCTTTGATTCTGGTGACTAAAGGCGAATGGGCGCGGGTGCCGGGTGGGCGCATCTACTGGCTACTGCTGGGTTGCCTGTTGCTTCCCGGATTGGTCTCCAGCTTCGACGCCTTGAATCTCGATAAAGCCTTGTCCACCAGCGGCCGGCTGCTGGCTTACGGCCTCATTGGTTGGTTCTTTTTGCGGCTGGCCCCGACCGAAGATCAGTGGGGCCGGACGGTGCTGTGGCTAACCGGGCTGATTGTCGTGTGGAGTCTCGATGGCATTGTCCAGGAGTGGCGCGGGATTAGCTTGAGCGGCTACCCCCTTTTTACCGGCCTGCCCGAGGGACACAAGGTGACCGGCTCCATGGGGCTGGACTACGGGCCCACCCTCGCAGTGCTGTCCCCGCTGCTGTTTGAGGCGCTGCGCCTGCACGGGCGCAGGTGGCCGGTGTTGTGGTTGGCATTGCCACTGCTGGCGGTCGCTATCTCTCTGAGCGCCAGTCGTTATGCGGCGGGGCTGTTTTTAATCAGCGCTTTGCTGTGTGGCTTGTTGTGGGTGAGGGGGCGCAGTTCCCAGAGCTACTGGACTCCTTTGCTCGTGATGTCGCTGTCGCTCTGTGGCCTGCTGCTGCCGCTGGCACTGGTGCCGCATCTTGCTGAACGCATTGCGCTACTGGGTACCACCGCGAGCGCCTCACCCGAGGAACTGAACATTGCTTTGGCGTATCGCCCCGAGTTGTGGCAGGCCAGCTGGCAGCTTTTTATGGACCACTGGGTGAACGGAGTGGGTGTGAGGGGTTCGGCCGGAGCCGTCAATCCGATCCTCGCCGCATCGCCCATCTTTCCCGAAGTGATGCTGAGCAGAAGCTGGCACCCACATTTGGGCGTATTAGAGATTGCGGCCGACACGGGAGTGATTGGCTTGGCGGGCTATGCGGTGTTCATCGGTGCCCTGATCACCATGATGCTTCGTGCAAATGAGCAAAGTCGCAGCGCGGCCACGGCCTTACTCACCATCGTCTTCTTGGCGATGTTTCCGCTCTCCAGCGCACTGTCGATGTACTCATTCACGACAGGTTCCTTAACCTGGCCATTATTGGCCCTGGCTTTGGGAAGTTATATCCGGAGTCCTGCATCGCGTGACGGCTGACGAGGCGCCAAGTCCGTAGTATTCACACCGTCTGGTGCGTGCTGTCGCTAATCAATACACTGAGTCGGTCTTTGGCAATGGGTGTTGCCCGCGTTCGCGTCGGGCGACGGCAGTGATGCAGCGACTCTCAGAGCTCTCGCCTTCAATCATTTGGGTGATATTGTTTTTCACCCTCTCGTTATCTTCTGCGACGAGACAGTTCATCTGGCTCATGGCGTTGGTTGGCTTGGTCGTTTTCGCGCGAGGGCCCAGAGAATTCCTTTCCACAGACGGCGTTCGTAAATTCTGGATTGTGCTGGCCTGTTTTCTGGTGCCAGCGGCATTCTCGCTGTTTGGCGCCATTAATTTTGAGCGCTCACTATCGGGCGCCGTGCGGTTTTTGTCCTATGGATTTGCAGTGTGGGTGTTATTGCAAATCAAATTAGATCGCGACGAGAGCCATCGGCTGATGTCACTGGTGGGCGCTGTGATGATGCTGTGGGTGGTAGACGGTCTGGTGCAGTTACTCACGGGTTTCAGCGTATTCGGTAATCCACTCATTGAACTGGATTCAGGCCATACGCTGGTCACCGGCAGTCTGAGAATGGGTTACGGCTCAACCCTCGCCATTCTGTCGCCGTTTTATTTAGAGGCGCTGCGGCGCACAGGTTCAGGGCCCTTCAACAGCATCTTGGCATTGCCGCTGTTTGCGGCCATTGTGATGAGTGGTAACGAAGCGTCAATGCTACACGCGCTGGTGGCATTAGCAGGGTATGCCTTTATTTTGCGACGTCTGGAACCCGATGCTCAGGTTACGTCCTGGTTGTTGTCGCTGGTGTTCTCTTTTGCGTTGGCGGTGCTGTCAGGGTTGATTTTAAGCGATACCTTCAGTGCATCGGCGGCGGGGCAGGCCGCCTCAGATGCCTACAAGGCGTTTGATTACTTGCCTGTTTTTTGGGAGTCCGCCTGGCAGGGGTTCACCGATCATTGGGTAAACGGTGTTGGTATCCGCGGTTGGGGATCCATGGTGGTATCGATGGAGAGTATCAACGTGCTGCCGGTATCAGAGCGTTGGCATCCTCACCTCTATCTGTTGGAGGTTGCAGTGGATACCGGCGTGCCCGGGCTCGTCGGTTATGCGCTCTTTTTTGTGTTCCTGGGTCGGCGGTTGTTCGACAACAGGCCCGAAGTGGCGCTCACCTCACTCGTGGTGATTTTGGCGCTGTTTCCTTTGAATAGTTCTGTTTCCTTCTACTCCTACTTCAACGGCAACATCTTGTTTTTGACGCTAGCGCTATTGATCGCGCTGGACCGCGACCTGCAGCCGTTGCCGCAGCTGGATCCGGTTGATGCCAGTCAGCCTGCCTGAAGCGGGATTAGACGCGCCGCCGCGGCGCATCCTTATCATTCGTCTCAGTGCGATCGGTGACGTCGTGTTTGCCTCGCCCCTTGTCGACGCGGTGACACAGCGCTACCCCGACGCCGAGGTGTTTTGGTTGGCAGAGCCCATGGTGGTGCCGTTACTCGAGCACCATCCGGATTTGCGCGGAGTGATTGTGTGGCCGCGGAGTGAGTGGCGCCGGCTGTTCCGAACGGGTCGCTGGTGGCGGCTCTTCGCGGCCGTGCGTGCCTTCCGCGATCAGTTGCGCGCGCACCACTTTGAGTTGGTGCTCGACGTGCAGGGGCTTCTCAAGAGTGCGTTTTTGGCGTGGCTGAGCGGTGCTCGGCACCGGGTCGGTTTTCGCTCAAAAGAGCCGACGTCGGTGTTTCTGACCCAGCGACTCGAGAAAGATACCGGTCCCACTATTAGCTCTGAATACCGCGCTTTTGCCATGCAGCTAGGGCTGCCAACAGCTTCGTTCAAGATGCAGGTGCCTTTGTCAGCGGCCGTTTCTGAATGGTCGCGTGAGTTTCAGGATGGCCGGCCTTATATCGTCTTGTGTCCTTTTACCACCCGACCGCAAAAACATTGGGTTGAATCCCACTGGCGCCAACTGGCTGAGATGACTGTCGAGACTGGCCTGCGGGTGGTGGTTTTGGGTGCGCCATCAGACGTGCCAGCCTGTGAGCGCATGTTTGAAAATATCGCGATTGAATCGATGGTGGGGCAGTGCTCCTTGTCTCAAAGCGCTGCGCTGGTGAGTCAGGCGCACGCGCTCATTGGCGTGGACACTGGATTGACCCACATGGGATGGGCATTTGAGGTCCCTACGCTGGCGCTGTTTGGCTCGACCTGCCCCTACCGAGACTTGGGTGATCTTGAGGGCGCAGTGCTCTACCACGAGTTAGATTGCTCGCCCTGTCGCCGCAATCCGACCTGCGGCGGTGCTTATCACTGCATGCAGCAGCTAACCCCTGAAGCCGTGTTCTCTGCGGGGCAGCGCTACTTCTCCACAATTTCTGCTCCGGACCCCGTGATAGCATCCTCGGCGATCGAGGGAGAGTCTGTTTGATGTCTGTATTGCCCGATATGACCCGCGGTAGCATCACTGTCATTGGTGACGTGATGCTGGACCGATTCTGGAGTGGCGCCAGCCGTCGTGTAAGCCCTGAGGCACCCGTACCGGTGGTCAGCGTTGCGGGCCAGGACGATCGAGCGGGCGGTGCGGGTAACGTTGCTGTCAACCTGGCTGAGTTGGGTGTGTCTGTCTCGCTGGTAGGCCTCTGCGGCGACGATGAGCATGCTCGGGCACTGCGTGACTGTGTCGAGTCAGCCGGCGTTCGCTGGAACGTGATGCCGTGTGCGGCCAATACGATCGTCAAGTTGCGTGTCTTGAGCCGCAATCAACAGTTACTGCGAATGGACTTCGAGGAGTCTTTGGCGGCCCATGCCAACGACCTGTTTGTTCGCTACGCCCAGCAGCATCTGGCAGATGCTGATCTGGTCATTTTCAGCGACTATGCCAAAGGGACGCTGGAGCTGATTCAGCCGCTGCTCGCGCATTGCCAAACGCTGGGCAAGCCGACACTGGTCGACCCCAAGGGCACCGATTTTGAGCGGTATCGGGGCGCGACAGTGATCACACCGAATCTGTCGGAACTTGAAGCGGTGGTCGGCCGGTGCGAGTCAGAACAGGCGCTGGTCGACAAAGCCAGCGCGCTCCGGGAGGCGCTCGATATTGACGCCATGCTGGTTACGCGCAGCGAGGCGGGTATGACACTGATTCAAGGCGATCAAGCCGCACAGCATTTCAGTGCCAGTGCGCGTGAAGTGTTTGATGTCACGGGGGCGGGCGACACGGTGATTGCGGTGATGGCCGGCTGTTTGAGCGCCGGGCTTCCGATGCCAGAGGCGGCTCGCTACGCCAACCATGCCGCGGGTGTTGTGGTCGCCAAACTGGGGACGGCCAGCGTGACACCCAGTGAGCTGCAACATGCGGCGGCCGGTAGCGGGCCTGAAATCACCGATGGCGTGACGAGTGAAGAAGAACTGACCGATGTTTTGGCCGCGCTGCGGGTAGCTGGACGGCGGATCGTCATGACAAACGGTTGCTTCGATCTCATCCATCCAGGGCATATTCGCTATCTCCAGCAAGCTGCGACCTTGGGGGATCTGCTTGTAGTGGCCGTTAACGATGATGACTCGGTCAAGCGATTAAAAGGCGAGGCACGTCCCGTGAATACAGTGCAAGACCGTATGGCTGTGCTCGCCGCGCTTGAGGCAGTGGACTACGTGGTACCTTTTGCGGAGGATACGCCAGCAAGGCTGATCGAGCTGCTGGCGCCCGACGTGCTGGTCAAGGGCGGGGATTACACCGTAGAGCAGGTTGCAGGGCACGAGTCTGTGCTGAGCCGAGGTGGCGAGGTCGCCATTCTCGACTTCGTGCCCGGGCATTCCACTACGGGAATGATTAACCGTCTCAACGACTGATATTGCGATCCTTTACTGGCGTTGCATCATCAACTTGAGCTCTCTGGTTCAGGCCTACGGGTTGATGTAGGCACGACCCAATCCCGCTTCCACCGGTAGATAGCGCTGAAGCAATTGAGTCTGGCGGCTTGTCATGGGGTCCAATTGACCATCCAGAATCACCTGATCGGCGGCGCTATTGACGTCAAATGGATCCCCGCCCCAAATCACCAAGTCGGCCGCTAGCCCGGGTGCGATCATTCTGGGTCGACCGCCAAAAATTTCAGCGGGCAAGCTGGTCATAGCGGCCATCGCCGACTCGTAAGGAAAGCCCTGCGCAATGGCATTGCCGACCACTTGACGCAGTTTGCGAGCGTTGTGTGTTTCTCCACTGGTGAAGAGCACCGTAACCCCCGCCGTGTGAAGCAACACCGCATTATCGAGTCGCGCCCCCAGGCCATCGAAGCTCCCGGGAAGGTTATCCAAGGCATTCAGAACGACTGGCACGCCGGCGTCTGCCAGTGCTTCACGGACCATCCAAGCTTCCTGTCCGCCACTGATAACCGCGGTCAGCTTGTGCGTCTTACTAAAGGCAAGGGATTGCAAAATATCGCTGGCGCGATTGGCTCTGAATACAAAAATGCCGTGCTGCGCGGTGGCACGAAGGGCTTGCTTGCCAGCGGCGCTGATCAGTGTCAGATCCTCGTCGTCAGTGCCCAGTTCCTGAAACGCCGATTCAAGAAGCATCCAATGCGCAGCTCGTGAGCCACCCAAACGGTTGCCACTGCCGCCATCGACATTAACGTAGACAACGGTCTTGCCCTCGAAGCTGTCAAAGCCGTCATCAAAGCGCACCAAAGAGCCCTGACCGGAGATCGTTCGGTCGCCGGGGGCCGCCATTAAAAGGGTATAGCCAAAACCCTCGATCCGCGTGACGGGGATAACGGTCGAGTGCGGGTTGTAGGCTCTGCGGACATCGAACTCGGGGTGCATGAGTCCTGTGTAGAGATCGCTCAGGCGAGAGTCGACCGCCTCATACACCATACCGATTTCGCTTAAGCCTGCGGCGGTAATACCGGCAAAGAGGGTCGGTGTGACAGTTCGGCCATTTGCGTTGAGCACCTTGTCGGCCTCGGCTACAGACAGATCTTCGGCGACGGCATCAACGATACCGTCCACGATGAGGATATCTCGGGGTAAAGCTTTGCGGTCATCCCCGACAAATAGCTGTGCGTTGGTGATGAGCAGAGAGTCCGCAAGCAGTGCGTTGCTCAGGATTACGCTGATCAAGGCCGCGATGGCGATGCTAATCGGCTTCATTGTGCTACTCCCATCAGTTGGCCGAGTTCAAAATCCGACTGGGGGTTTAGTGCTGGGTTACCCGGTTCATAACGCAGTACACCGTCGATATAGACGCCCAAGGGCTTGGCATAAACCGAAAAGGGATCCTGATTCCAGATCACGACGTCGGCCATCATGCCCGGTGCAATCGTCCCCGTGACGTCGTCAATACCGAGTGATTTGGCGGCGTTTGAAGTAATCCAGCGGATCGCTCGCTCCGGAGGAATATCCAAGCCAGCGCGATTGCCCCGCACCATCGCTTTTGCCGCTTCCTGATTAAGGCGCTGAATGCCTTCATCAGAATCGGAGTGGACGATAGCGCAACCGTCGTCAGGGCGATCAACTAGCGCAATATTTTCTTGAATGCCGTCGTAGGCCTCTATTTTGAAGCCCCACCAATCGGCCCAAAGCGCACCGCAGACGCCATTCTCCGCCAGCGTATCGGCGACCTTGTAGGCCTCGACGCCGTGATGAAACGTTCCGACGCGATAGCCGAATTCTTTGGCCATATCGAGGATGGTGAGCATCTCGTCGGCACGGTAGCAATGCATGTGCACCAGAATGTCACCTCGCAGCGCACCGGCCAGGGTTTCAAGTTCGAGATCACGCTTGGGCGGCGTGTTGGCCAGCAACGCGTCCGCCATGGAAGCATTGCTGTCGGCAGCGTCATCGTTCGCCGCATCGGCAACCGCCCGGTTGTAACGGTCCCAATCCGCTTGATAGCGCTGTGCGCGAATCCAGGCGCTGCGGTAGGCGGCCACGTTGCCCATGCGTGTCGAAGGGCTTTGATTGCGATTGCCGTAAACGCGCTTGGGATTCTCTCCGCAGGCCATTTTGAGTCCGTGTGGTGCGTCCGGGAACTTCATCGCCTGGTAGCTGAGCGAAGGCACATTCTTAATGGTGACGCCGCGTCCGCCAAAGAGATTGGCTGACCCCGGCAGAATTTGCATGGCGGTGACACCGCCCGCCAGCGCGCGCGTGAAACCTGGATCTTGTGGCCAAATACTATGCTCAGCCCAAACCTCGGCCGTCACGGGAGCGGTCGCCTCGTTGCCGTCACTATGAGCGGCGACACCCGGTGAGGGATAGACACCCAGATGAGAGTGCACGTCGATGAGGCCTGGTGTGATCCACCGTTCGCTCGCGTCGACGATGGTCGTCTCTGGCGGCACTTCGCCTTCACCCACCCACGCAATGACGCCGTTGGCTAAGAGAAGGCTGGTGTTTTCCAGCCTTCGACCGTCGCCGGTCAGCAGGGTCGCGTTTTGTAGCAGGGTGGGCTCGGCAGTGGGTGCGGCGTAGGTGGACGGAAAAGCCTCGTCTTGCGCCATCGCGCCACCGGCAATCGTGAACAGTAGGGTCAAAGAGAGCAATTTGTGCATGAAAGTTGGTTCCTTGGGTGGGCCGGTGAGGCAGTGCCGGCAAGGGGGTTTGCTAATCATTGGTGCGCATGCGCTAATCTGGTGCTTGTTTTACTCCGGACGGGGGATCTCGGATGCGCCGCTTTGTTGATTTATCGATTTATCTTGAAAATGAGGTGGTGAGTGACCCGCCAGCGATGAAGCCCAACATCGACTACATCACCCACGACATTGGCGCACAGCAAATGGCCTCTTTCTTTCCCGGCCTAGAGAGTCACGAGCTACCAGATGGTGAGGGGTGGGCCATCGAGTTTGTGCAACTGTGCACGCACAATGGCACGCATCTGGATGCGCCTTACCATTTTCATCCCACCATGAACGAGCAGGCGGGTGGCAAAGAGCGGGCGATTACAATTGACGAGGTGCCGTTGGAATGGTGCTTCCAGCCCGGCGTAAAGCTAGATTTCAGGTCATTTCCCGACGGTTATGTTGTCACGGCAGCTGATGTTAGAGAGGAGCTGGCCCGCATTGGCCATGTGTTGTCGCCTATGGAGATTGTCGTCGTCAATACAGCGGCAGGCGCTGCTTACGGGCAGGACAATTTTGTCAGTAAAGGTTGTGGCATGGGCTATGAGGCCACGATGTATTTGCTGGAGCAGGGCATTCGCGTGACCGGTACAGACGCCTGGAGCTGGGATGCGCCATTTGATCACACGGCTGAGCGCTACGCAGAGACCGGTGACGCGGGCTTAATCTGGGAGGGACACAAGGCGGGGCGCCATATTGGCTACTGCCATCTAGAGAAGCTTCATAATCTCGAAGCTTTACCGGCCAGCGGCTTTACGATCAGTTGCTTTCCCCACAAGATCCGTGGCGCGTCCGCAGGATGGACTCGGGCGGTCGCGATTATCGATGAGTGATAGTTAATCGAGCGCTTTCAGTGTGGCATAGGCGCTCAGTGCCTCCTCCCGCGCGGTTTTATGGTCCACGATGGGCACCGGATAGGTATCTCCCAGACTGACACCGGCAGCGAGCAGCACGTCTTCTGGCGCTTCCCAGGGTTTATGCAGATATTTATCGGGCAAGCCTGCCAATTCGGGTACCCAACGACGGGTATAGCCGCCAGCCTTATCGAATTTTTCACCCTGAGCGATGGGATTGAAAATTCGGAAGTAGGGCGAGGCATCCGCGCCGGAGCCCCCCACCCATTGCCAGCCGCAGGCGTTTGACGCGAGATCCGCATCGAGCAGGCAATCCCAGAACCAGGCTTCTCCCTCGCGCCAATTCAATAACAGGTGCTTGGTCAAAAATGATGCGACTACCATGCGGACCCGGTTGTGCATGAACCCGGTGTGCCAGAGCTCGCGCATGCCTGCATCCACAATCGGGTAGCCCGTTTTGCCTGCTTGCCAAGCTTTGAGCCGGTCAGCGTCTTCTCCCCAGGGGAAGAAGCCGAACTTGGGGTTAAAGGCTTCATCGGGCATGTTCGGAAAGTGGAACAGCAGGTGATAGCAGAACTCGCGCCAGCCGATTTCGCTCAGAAACTTATCGATTGAATCGCCCGCCCCGGGGCGTTCTCGTTTGACACTTTGGGCGGCGTGCCAGACCTGTCGGGGCGATAGATTGCCGAATCTCAAGTACGGCGAAAGTCGCGACGTATTGGGCTCGGACGGAATATCCCGGCCGTCGCCATAGTTCATGACATGCTGTGATAAAAATTCGCTTAATGCGCCCTGCGCGCCTGTTTCGCCGGGGGTCCAGAGATCATTCCAGCCATAGGCCCAATTGGGCTGTGAGGGTGTGAGCTCCCAGTCGCAGATGTCCTCACTGTGCGGTGCGGAGTTAATGGCCGATAGTACCGGTACCTCTGACGGTATCGCAGGTTCCGGCCGCCGGTTGCAGGCCCGCCAGAATGGGGTGAAAACCTTAAACGGCGTGCCACCTCCCGTTGCGACGTCCTCGGGCTCATGTAGCAGGGTGCCGGGGAAGCGCTTGAGCGCGGCCCCAACGTCGGCCAACGCGTCCCGCACGCTAACCTCTAGTGTGTGAGACCACGGTTGATAATGACGGCTGCAGTGCACCGTCTTGGCGTTGATCTCACTCGCAAGCGTCGCGAGTACGGCGGCGGGGTTGCCTGTGCGTAAGATCAGCTCCACTCCCTGCTCGCTTAACGCGGTTTGTAATGCCGTAAGACTGTGATGTAGCCACCAGCGACTGGCTCCACCTAAAGTCCATGGATCGCCCAGGTCAGGGTCAAGCACAAAAACGGGCAGCACCGGCCCCTCGTTCGCAGCGGCCTGCAGGCCGGGTAGGTCGTTCAGACGCAGGTCGTCTCGAAACCAATAAATGGATACATCAGCCATGTAGCGATTCCTGAATAGGGTCCGACATGCGCTCGACGCATTGTTGGAGCAGGTCAAAGGGTGCGTCGGAAAAACGCAGTTCGCAGAGGTCATCAGCGCGGGTTTCGCCCTGATTGAGAATGACGATCGGCTTACCCTGCTGCGAGGCATAACGACAGAAGCGGAATCCCGAGTAGACCGATAACGAACTGCCGAGCACTAACATGCCCTCGGAGGCATCGATTAACTCGTAACAGGAGGCAACTGTTGCCTGAGGCACGGTGCCGCCGAAGAACACCACCGCTGGCATTAAGGTACCCTCGCAACTTGGGCAGGCCGGTATCTGAAAGTTCTCAACGACCGAATGGGGTAAATCGGCATCGCCATCGGGCCGGATTGTCAGTGAATCTGCGACGGTGAGGTCGTTGTGAGCGACAAGCCATTGCTGAGTGTTTGAGCGAGGCTCCGTGTGTCCGCAGCCGAGACAGAGAACTTGATCCAATCGACCATGCAGATCAATCACGCGGGTCGAGCCGGCCTGCTGGTGAAGCCGGTCGACGTTTTGCGTGATGACGCCAGAGACGACGCCGCTGTGCTCCAATCTGGCGAGATTAACGTGAGTGGCGTTTGGTACTGCTCTGTCTACCCTTGGCCAACCCAAGGCAGAGCGGCTCCAGTAGCGCTGCCGTTTTGCAGCGCTCTCGACAAATTCAGTGTGCTGTATGGGCTGGCTGCCCAACCAGTTCCCATGATGATCTCGGTAGGTTGGGATGCCGGACGCCTCGCTGACACCAGCGCCGGTCAGCGCCACCCAGGGACGCCCGGATGCCAGCATCGATGTCAGTAAGTCAACCGATTCACTCATAAAGCGTATACGTCACGTGGGTGACACGGATCCTCGATGCGGGGCGATGAGGGAAGGCAATGCATATTTTGGTAACGGGCGGGACGGGACTTATTGGCACAGCGTTGTGTGGGGCGTTGTCTGCTCAAGGGAGTCAGCTCACTGTGCTGAGCCGATCTGCTCGGCGCTCGGCGCAGGGCAGGACGTTTATCACCCATCTCGAGCAATGCGCGTCGCCCGTCGATGCGGTGATTAACTTGGCAGGCGCCGGACTCGCGGACCGGCGCTGGACCGCTGCGTATAAACGCACCATCGTGCGCAGTCGCATCGATTTGACCCAGCAGTTGGTGAGGTGGATTGAGAGTCAGACAAAGCGGCCGAAAACGCTGATCAGTGCCAGCGCCATCGGCTATTACGGCGCATCGCCAGACAATTCGTTTACCGAGCAGGGCGCGCCGGGCACAGGGTTTGCGGCGGACCTTTGTCAGCGATGGGAGCAGGAGGCGCTGGGGGCTGAGGCACTTGGCGTTGTTGTCGCCGTGCTGCGCCTCGGTGTTGTGCTGGCTAATGAGGGTGGTGCGCTGGGCAAGATGAGCCAATCGTTTCGCTTCGGCGTGGAATCCTGGTTGGGTGACGGCGAACAATGGTTGAGCTGGATTCATATCGACGACGTGGTACGCGCCATTCAGTTTGTATTGGCAGCCGATCCGCGCGCCACGACCTACAACGCGGTGGCTCCCGAGCCGGTGACTCACCGAGGCTTTGCTCATGAAGTTGGGCGACACTCTAGATCCTTACTCAAATTGGGCGTGCCGCCGCTCGCCGTTCGCCTGTTAGCGGGTGAAATGGCAGAGGAGCTCCTGCTATCTGGTCAGAAGGTCCTCCCGCAGGCTCTGATAGAGCAGGGCTTTGACTTTACCTATCCGACGCTCACCGCTGCGCTCGACAACCTTCTAGCCCATTAGGCTCTAGGCCGAGGTGCCAACCTGCTGATAGTCGAGGAACGCCTGCTGGACACCGTCCTGACTTTTCAACTTTCTCAGGGCAGAGCGCTCAAGTTGTCGCACCCATTCCCGGCTGACGCCCAGGCGATCAGCGATTTCGGAGCGGGATAGCGGCGGACCGTCGTGAAGACCCCAGCGTGCCACGACAACGGCCTGCTCGTTGGCCTCTAAGCGGTCGACCGCCTCCCCTAGAAAGCGATGCAGCGAGTCCAATTCCGCGTTACTCGTGGTATCGCCAAACTGATCGGAAGTCAGTGTATCGACCAGAGCACCCTCGTCGTCGTCATACCGTGGCGCGTCCAGTGAGATGGCCAGATTCCGCACCTCCAAGATTTCTTTGGTCTTCTGCTTGTCCATACCCAGCTTTTTGGCGAGCTGCCCGGCGTCTGGTTCCATACCGGTTTTAGCCTGCTCGATCGCGCGCTCGCGATAGACCTTGTTGACTTGATCCTGCACGTGGGTTGGCAAGCGGATAAGGCTCCCCGTGTCACCCACATATCGCCTGACGGCTTGTGTAATCCAATTAAAGCAATAGGTACTGAATCGATAGCCTTTCTCGAATTCGAATTTTTCGGCGGCGCGTATTAGGCCTAAAGTGCCCTCTTGCACCAAATCGAGATATCCGACCCCTCTGCCGCGATAGCGGCCAGCAATCGAGTGCACCAGGCGTAGGTTATGCATCACCAGTGCATCGCGTGCTTCGGTGTACTCCCTCAGTGCGCGCCGCAGAGTCTTCAGGATGTCAGGTTCGAGCGCAATCGGCGCCGGGGGTTTCAGCCAGTGACGCGACCAGTGTCCAACCGCGTCGGCAACGGCGTCAGGAAATTGGCCACCTGCACGCCGGAGCATAAACACAGCAATGCCCACGGTGAGGCTCGCTGGGATCTTGAGCGCCAATACGGTTTCGTTAGCCCGTTTTTTTGCGATGCGACCGCGGAGCGCTTTGGAAGCCGTGCTCGCGAGGGTTGCGGCGTCTCCGTCGGCAAAATAGGGTGCAAGCTCGCGTCTCAGCGTGAAGTGTTGCTCGCGACTGGGAAAGCGCTTCACCTCAGGCGGGCACTCCAGTGCGTTAAGCAATACGTCGGCGAGTGTTGTCCGTAGCTCCACTACGTCGGCAAAGATCGCCGACAGCTGGTTCACCGCGTGCCATTTGCGACCGTCAATGAGTTTTTCTTCATCCGCCGTAAGAAGAGGATACCGGCGAATTTCGGCAAACATTAATTCCAGATCGGCGTCTTCGCTACTGTCCAGTGTCTGCATGATTTCCCCCCCAGATCGTTGAGTTATACGGCGATAGGCCCTTCGGAGGTTTGGTTGCGGATTAGGTTTGTCCAAGTAGAAGGTAGACAAAACCTAGACAAACACTGCTCGGGAGATCCGGTCTGGGCACTGTCCCGTAACTATTGGACAAATAGCGAACAGGAGCGGGTAATGAATGCACCAATCAGATCGTCTATTGGCGCCCGACCAACGCTTGAGCCAAGGCCTCTTTATGGCATTGGCACGGTCGCAAGGCTCACAGGACTGAAGTCTGACACCCTCAGGGTTTGGGAGCGACGTTACGGACTGGGCGCCAGCTACAAATCGGCCACGGGTCGGCGGCAATACACTCAATCAGATCTCGATCACCTGCAGCTGGTGTCCGCCTTGGTGAAGCAGGGAATACGGATTGGTGAGATTGCAGCGTCTGATCGCAAAACCCTTGAGGTGTTGCTGGACCAGCAAGATCATCACGCTGGTGCAAAATCGGTGCCGCCGGCGAAGCCCCGCGTGATCTTTATTGGTGAAGATCTATGTCAGTGGCTCGACGCCCATCAGGGGTGTATATCCGGCGTATCGGCGCTGCTGGCGCGGATGACGATTGATCAGGCGGTTGAGTCACTGGAAGCGGATCAGACTGCTGATTTGTTGGTTGCCCACTGTCCGTCACTCACGCTTCAACATATCAAAGGGGTGGAGGCCGTGGCCGAGCGTCTGGGCGTTCGCCGAACGATTGTTCTGTATCAATTTGCTAATGACCAATGGCTGGCTGAGCTCGAGCGGCTGGGACACTCTGCATTGCAATACCCGGTGGAGCCGTCTCGGCTGGCGTTTGAGATTGGACGGGCGCAGGTAGAAAAAGAAACGACGGAGGGTGTAGGCAACCTCTCTGATCTGATGCCCGCAAAACCGCGTTTGTTCAGCGATGCAGCTTTGCGTGCGGCCGCCGAAGAGAAAATCGTACTCGACTGCGAGTGCCCGCGGCATTTGTCAGAATTAATTCGTTCGTTGAATGACTTTGAGGCCTACTCGAGCGCGTGCTCGGTTGATAATTGGAAAGACGCGGCTATTCACGCCAGCATTTACGCCTACACCTGCCAGGCACGGCACCTGATGGAAAAGGCGTTGCAGTCTGCTCTTGAGGGCCGCACTCTCAACGTGGCAGCGACGGCCCCGCAGACGACGCGCGTTTGATGTCTTCTGCGAGTGCTTCCCACAATGGGGAGCCTCGCAGTTGCCAAAACCAGAGGCATACGGGTGCAAGGGTCGGCATCAGTAGCACATTAAATTGGTAGATGAGGGCGATTACGTCTGCAGGCGGGACGCCGGGGGCGGCAAGGAAAGGGCCGCCCACGATCATCAACAGCTCTTTGCCGACAATTGACGCCAAGCCGAAGGCCATGATGACCCAGAGCCAAAATAGGCCTACGCAGAACTTGAAAACTCCTTCTTCTAGATTTGAAGCCATCAATAGAGCGGCATAAAAAGCGATCGAATAGGAAACCAGACGAGAGTTAATCTCAAGCGCTATTCGGTTGCCTGTGTCCGCTGCGGCCATAATCTGACCGTTTAGTTGCCCAAACTCTGACGAGACAATCATGTCCGCGCCCTGTAGGGCCGCTGCTTCGACGACGCTTGGATAGAGCAGACTCAAAACGAGGTCGCATAGCCAAACTGCCGGCGCGGCAAAGAGGGTGCCAGCCGCGTACCAGATACCAAACGTGATAGGCATCAGGATTAGCGTCAACACGAACTGGCGTTTCATGAGCATCAGGCGACCTCAACTGCCGGGTGTTGCTTGCCCAGCCACTGAAGATAAATAGCAAACACCACCAGCACGTCTAGCATGATGAGAACGGGCCACAGGTACAGGTGGAACAACTCAAAGACCGTGTAGTTCCATTGTCCGAGGTAGAACAAAGAAATGATGCGCACAATGTTGAGCGCCTGAACAAACAAGAACCCTGCAGCGATGGCGATGATCTTGTGGTGAGTCCTGGCAGGAAAGGCCACGATGCCTGCAATCAGCACGATGGCCGCCTCAACTCCGTTGCAGCCGGCTTCGATAGATACCGCAAAGCCTGTTGTCGCATCTCGAAGGACGCGCCCTTGAGCGATAACAGTCTCGTCGAAAGGGAGGATCAATGCCGTGCTGATTGAGGCAAGTAGCCCCGTGAAGGGCTGAATGACGGCTTCTTGCACGGGCTTAAGCATCTCGACGGCAAATAAGCCACCAAGTACGCCACAAAAAACCAAAAGAAAGCGTGTCAAAGACAATCAGACCAGGGATTGGGCCAGAATCATGCCAATGATACCGGGGCAGAGCCATTTCACATAGAAGGGCCAGATGCGCCAGAATAGCTTGATACCAGCGTCGGGGTCGTTTTTCTTGAGCTCTTGCAGCAAAACGTCGCGATGCCAAATCCATCCGGCGAAAACGCAGATCAATATGCCCAGCAATGGCTGGCTATAGCGGGTCGAAACCGTGATGACCCAGCCAAACAGCGTACCGAAGTTGAACACGATTAAGGCGCTGAAGGCCGCAATGGCCCCACCCGCCAAAAGAGTTGCGCTTTGTCGGCTTCTGCCATGCCGCTCAATCAGATAGGCGACGGGCACCTCCAGCATCGAAATAGAGGAGGTGAGGGCAGCGATGCTCATCAACAGGAAGAACGCCATGGCGAGCCAGATGCCAAGCCCGTCGATAGTGTCGAACAGTGCTGGGAGTACCGTAAAGATCAGCGTGTCCTCGGAGAGCAGCCCTCCAGCGTCATTGAAGATCGCGACCCCCCGCGCGTCAGCCACGTACATCGCGGGCAGTATCAAAAATCCCGCGAGTACGGCGATGCCAACGTCAAGCAACGCGACTTGAGCGCCAACGCCGGGCACGTTCTCTGAGTCGCTGAGGTAAGAACCGTAGATCAGCATGGTTCCCACCCCGAGTGACAATGAGAAGAACGCGCTGCCCAAGGCGTCAAGCAACAGATCACCTGACAGCACTTTGCCGAAGTCAGGTAGCAGATAAATCGATAGACCCACCAGCGCGCCCTCTAGAGTGAGTACGTAGAGCGCCAACGCAATCAGCGTAGCAATCAGTAACGGCATCAGCCGCCGTGACCACCGCTCGATGCCGTCCTCCACGCCGCCCAATACGACAGCCATGGTGAGCCCCATAAAGAGCAGCATCAGGAATAAATTTCGCGGCGTACCGAATGATGTGAGCCAAGCGCCGACATCGACTAGCCCAACGGCTGCGAGCGGATAGGAGGCCGCGAATCCGAGCATCCAGCCTGCAACGATGGCATAGAAGCTTAGAATCAAGCTGGCGGTAAGCAGCCCCCCGAGGCCGGTGAGGCGCCCAAGCGTTTTAGTACCGTTGCCGCTCGGTAGGGCCTCCAACGCCATCACCATATTGCGATGCGTATGGCGACCAATCAGCAGTTCCGCCATGAGTGCTGGATAGGCCAGTACGAAGGCCAGAAACAAATACGTGAGCAGAAATGCAGCACCGCCATTACTGGCGGCTTGGGTCGGGAACCCCCAGATGTTGCCGAGGCCCACGGCGGAGCCCGCTGCTGCCAGAATAAAGCCAAGCCTGGATTTAAATTCGCCGCGCGGTGCAGACAAGCTGTGACCTCGGGTGGGTGTGATGGCGCGATGGTACCTAAAAGTGGGTAGTGCGTGGTGTGAAAATGCTCCGCTTCAGGTCAAGGACGGTTTTGACAGGGCGCTCACGTGGTATCCTGCGCGCCCGCTCAACGACCCGCCTTGCCCGGGTGGTGAAATTGGTAGACACAGGGGACTTAAAATCCCCCGGCCATTGCGGCCGTGCCGGTTCAAGTCCGGCCCCGG
>Ga0181607_10000864_pt1 | contig 26729 bp, 21 predicted proteins | sample 041ome_9_FD_132420 | JGI IMG/M metagenome (GOLD analysis project Ga0181607, IMG submission 132420) | Coastal salt marsh microbial communities from the Groves Creek Marsh, Skidaway Island, Georgia - 041413US metaG (megahit assembly) | ecosystem: Environmental > Aquatic > Marine > Intertidal zone...
TACCTTTCGTTCTGTTACCAAAGTAGCGTTAGCTGAATACCCTGCGCGTACCAAAACATCCTCTTTGATGATGACATCTCCCTCGATCTTGAACTGAACAGCACCTTGTTCTTCAATCCCTTTGGGAGAAACAAATCGAAGGGTCGCGTCCAAAGTGGTTTTCTCCATGGCCCCAAGACTGATAGAAAGAGGCATGCCAATAGATAGTTTATTCACTTCGCCCTCATCTACTTTACCTTCAAAAATCATCATGGTCAAATCAGCAATCGTGGCGATGGTAGTACCTGCGTTAAAGTTGTTGGAAAGTATCACTTGGTCACCTTCTTTAACTGGAATTTCCAATATAGTCCCGCTTACTGTGGCGCGAATATTAGTGTTTGACGTAGCTGAACCTCCTGCGGAACCTAATTTGATGATCTCATAATCCGACTTGGCATTTTCCAAATCTAAGCGCGCTTGATCAAAACGCAATTTTTGAGTGTTAAATTCCTGAGAGGAAATGACCTGCTTTTCAAAAAGCTGTTTGTTGCGTGAAAATTCGATTTGCGCATTGGAGAAAGCCACTTCGCTCGACTTAACGCGCATACTGGCTTGGTTCATGGCTTGTTCGTTGGGAACTACCTTGACCTTGGCTATAAGGTCTCCTGCTTTGACCTTTTCCCCTTCTTTCAAATAAATCCGATCGATTATCCCAGATATTTGCGGTTTGATTTCTACTTCAACTTCAGGAACCACCTTACCTGTAGCGACTGTTTTTGTCTCAATGGTTTTAGGTGCTGCGGTTATCGTCTCGTAGATCACAGAGGATTTGCTGTTGGACTTAATAAAAAATGCGGCAGCCCAAAGAATGCCGATCACTCCTAGGGATATTCCCGCGTACTTGACTACTTTTTTCATGGATTCAGGTTTGTTACTGTATTAAATTATTCTTCTCTTAATGCATCAATAGGTTTAATGCTGACCGCCCTCTGGGCTGGAATCATTCCGATTAATGTGCCTAAAACAATCATTAGTGCCAGTGCCCCTAAAACGTAACTGATAGGCACCGTAGGGTTCGCGTAGGGAAAGTCACCACCTTCAGTGAGGTTACCTACAAAATTCAATACCATAGCTCCCAAAACAATACCCAGTACACCCGCGATTACGGTCAAGAAAACAGACTCCATAATGATCAGCATACGGACTTCGCCTGGAGTAGCCCCAAGTGCACGACGCACACCGATTTCACGGGTTCTTTCTTTAACGGAAATCAATAATATATTGCCGATTCCGATAACACCAGCCAAAATGGTAGCCAGTCCAACCACCAAAGACAAAAAGGTCATCCCTTGAGCAAAACCCATGATACGGCCGAAGGCCTCACCCAAATTAAACGAACCAAATGCCCTTTCATCCTCAGGATCAACCCTGTGTCTGTTTTTTAAAATCGTTTTTACTTGTTTTTCAACGGCGACTACATCGGCATCATCATAAGCGGCTATCACAAAGTAACCCACGCGATCACCGGTATTGTAGAGTTTTTGAAATGTGGTAAATGGAATATAAATATCACTGTCGTTGTCAAAGCTCACCCCATTGGAATACTTGTGCACCCCAACTACCTGGAAATACACATTGTCAATACGAATAAATGTACCGATTGGATTCACGTCCTTTTCGTATAATTCAGATTGAGTTCTCTCACCGATGACGCAGACTTTTCGACTGAGTTCAATGTCTTGATCATTGATAAAACGACCACCGTCGTAAATCTTCTTGGTGGCAATTTTGGTGTATATCGGATAGTCTCCCAACACTGAATAGGTTCCTGACTTTTGGCCGTGTACCGTTAAAGCAGGAGATCCCCCAAAAACACCTTGAGCATTACGCGGGGCGATGTGTTGGATTTCAGGTATTTTATTGGTCAACGCAGTGGCATCACCCAACCTTAATTCCAGACTCCTTCCTGTTTTAAATCCTTCAAAAGGAATGCTGGTAGACTGTGCCCAGACAAACATAGAATTCATGGCCACGTCTTTGAATACCTTATCAAAGCCGTTGTCCAGCCCTTTGGCAGCACCAGCCATCGCTATGTACACAAAAATACCCCACAAAACACCGATCACGGTGATGATGGTTCGGGTTTTATTTTTTCGAATAGATCCGAATATCTCTTGCCAAGTATTGGCATCTAATAAAAATCTAAAACTACTCATCCCTCAATGCTATAATAGGTTTGATATCCGCTGCTTTTTTGGCAGGAATATACCCGGCTATTCCACCAAAAATAATCAGAACAATGGTGGCCCCTATGGCTACACCCGTATCCACATAGGGGTTTTTGATGAAATAATCCTCTAGGGTTTCTCCTAGGGCGGTCAATATAGAAATCCCGACCACCATACCGATAAATCCAGAAAGGGTCGTGATAAAAATAGATTCAAACAAAATGGTATTAATTACTTGACGAGGCGTTGCTCCCAAGGCTTTACGGATACCCAATTCCTTGGTGCGCTCTTTCACCACAAAAACCATAATATTGCTGATTCCGATAATTCCGGCAATGAGCGTTCCAATACTGAAAAAGGACACTATAATTTGCAGTACCGTGGCAAATTGTTGGTTTTGCTTTAACTGATCAGCCACATTTCTGATAAATATTCCGTTGGGATCACTGGGACTGATATACTTTTTCTCCCGGATAAAGGTACCCAAACTTTTTTCAAAGGCCATCGCGCCGGCATAACCAATCTCTGGCTTAAAACCTACGATGATCTGATCAACCTTATCGGTGTTTTTTTCAATTAACTGGGTGGTGGTGTATGGTGTGTAAATCAATCGCTCTTCATTATCCCCTCCTTCATCTTGAAAAACACCCACAACCTTGTACGCAAGTCCACCCACATCGATGTATGCCCCTAAAGCGGAGGCTCCCTGAAACAAATCTTTTTCCACCATGCGACCAATCACGGCGTGCTTAGCTCTAGAGCGAATATCCTCTTGGTTGATGTAACGACCAAACATGATGATGGTCTGTTCCGCAAACTGATGGGCAGGCGCAACACCCCGGATCGAATAGTTATTGGACTCATTGTTGTACTTCACTACCGCACCTCGCGAAATTCTCGGCGTGACATAAAGCAAAAAAGGATCGAAGTTTTTTTCGATGTCCGCTAAATCGCTGTTGTCAAATTCGATGCGTCGCTCAGACTTATAGCCTTTATAGGGTTTTGATGTGCGCCCAGGGAATAGGAAAAAGGTATTGGTAGCATCATCGTTAAAAAACTCGTTAAAGGTGTTTTTTAATCCATTGCCAAAACCAAACAGCACAACAAAAATCAATATTCCCAATGCCACCGTAAATCCTGAGAGAAACGTTCTCAGTTTATTTTTCAGGATGGTGTCGAATATCTCTTTCCAAAGATCTCTATTGAACATAGGCCGACGCGCGTTTTTGATTTACTTTTTTATCCTCGACGATAACGCCGTCTTTTAGGATAACGACACGTTTGCACATTTCAGCAATGTCGGGCTCGTGGGTAACTACCAAAATGGTATTTCCTTTGTCATTGATCTGCTGGATTAAATCCATTACCTCATACGATGTTTTGCTATCTAAAGCACCTGTAGGTTCGTCGGCCAACAAAACTTTAGGCTCAGCAGCCATAGCACGAGCGATAGCAACACGCTGTTTTTGTCCTCCGGAAAGTTCACTGGGCAAATGAGTGGCCCAAGGTTTTAAACCAACTTGATCCAAATACTCCAATGCCTTTTCATTGCGGACTTTTCTGGACACTCTTTGGTAATAGAGCGGCAGTGCCACATTCTCCTGAGCTGTCTTGTAATTGATCAAATTAAATGATTGAAATACAAATCCAAGGAATTTATTGCGGTATTGAGCCGCCTTTGTTTCATTCATGTTTTCAATCGGCACACCGTCCAACACATAGGATCCTGTGTCCGCCACGTCCAACATACCCAAAATGTTGAGCAGGGTAGATTTGCCTGAGCCCGAAGAGCCCATAATTGCCACCAGTTCACCTGCTTGGACATTAAAATTTATACCCTTGAGTACATGAAGGGTGTTGCTGCCCATTTGGTAGGACTTGTGAAGGTCTTTAATCTCAATCATAATGATGCTTTAGCACAAAGTAATAGACGCGCTATTGGTGAAAATGTTACAGGAAACTCAAAATATATTTGGCTAATATAAGTTCCTCAGGAAGCCTGGTTCTTTTTTTTCGATAACTTTAACTGTCTATAGACAGCAAAAAAGACAGCACCTACCAACAAATAGGGTATGGCCATCAGATAAACGATCCCGTCGTTGATGCCTTTGGCCATAGAGTTATCCGCTTCACTTTCCAATACTGCCCGACACATAGCGCACTGAGCATCAACACTCTGAGTAGTTAAAACGAGTAAAATCAGGCCAAAAAAAAGGCGATTTTTCATGCGTAGTAAGGAGCTATCATTAAATAAACGATTACACCGGTGACCGCTACATACAACCAAACAGGAAAAGTATATCTCGCCCATTTTTTGTGCGCTTCAAAATCTCTTAGATACGTCTTTGAATAGGTCACCAACACCAAGGGAATTACTGCAATAGAGAGCAATATATGGCTGATCAAAATAAAATAGTAGGCAGCCTTAACCCAGCCCGTACCCCCAAAAGGAGTTGGATCTGAGGTCATGTGATAAGCGATATACATCAATAAAAACAACAATGAAAGCACAATGGCTGTGGTCATCAAACGTTCGTGTAAGATCCTATTTCCTCGTTTGATCGCCCAAACAGCCATGACCAAAACCAAAGCTGTTATCGCGTTAATTCCCGCATATATAGGGGGTAAGAAAGACAGCGGAGCTACATTAGGTATACGCACCATAAACAATATAGCCACCACTATTGGAATAGCAACAGAAGTAACCGCGATCAATGCCTTGATACTCTTTGAATTTATTGGTTGTTCCATGGGTTTTCTTTAAGGAGTTTTTTGATGTCTTGAATTAACGGAATAAGTTGGGAAGTTTCGCCAAATTCATCTACCGGAGCATCTTCGGCGATAAATCCCCTGTAGTATATAATAGGATTCCCAAAATCATCGTTGCGCGAACGCAAATAACCTTGAGCATCCACCAAGGCAAATAACCCTGCGTGCTCAAATCCTCCGGGGGCATTGGGCAGCTGAGCGGCAAAGATGTTAAAACCCTCATTGGCCAATTGATAAACCTCAGCTTGAGGGCCATTGAGGAAATGCCAATCCGTATCCGTAACTCCATAGCGTTCAGCATAGGCTTTTAAAACCTCAGGCGAGTCGTTCTGAGGGTCGATAGAAATGGAAACAATAGAGACAGGTTCATCGCCAAAGGTATCGTGAACTGTTTTCAGATTGGTGCTCATCACGGGGCATATCGTGGGACACGAGGTGAAAAAAAAGTCAATCACATAAACACGACCCAACAGATCTTGATCCGTGATCAACAAACTATCCTGGTTGTAAAAAGCAAAGGGAGGCACCTTTCTTTTGGTTCCATTAAGCTCGATATAGGAAAGCGGTACTCTGGCCAATAGATCCTCTTGCTCCACGCCCCCATCAGTTGATAAACGCTCAGAAATAAGCGGAATAAATATCCAGGCAAAGACAGCTACCACAACAAGTAAAAACCAATAAGCAGGTTTGATTTTTTTCATTATCTACCGTTATTCTTCTTAAGCGCCATGCGGTATTCAGCCAGCAGGATTTTGACATCATCTACCATGTACTTGCTCAAATCAGCCACCGAAGTAGCATCGTAGCGCGCATAGGGGTAATCTGAATCATCCGGGGTTCTTCCGCGTACCATTCTATCCTTATCGATAATAAATACATAGTTTGACCCACCTCCAGCATCTAGTTGATCCGCGGGACTTAATGCAACAAACACCTCCTGAACTTGATCTTTCGCAGCGGGAAGGAAAAACCAATGACTCATATCCACCAACTCACCTAACTGAGCCTTGAGTTCAGCTACTGCTTGTTCTTGAGTGGGGTCAAAGTACAAGACTACTTGAAAATCCTTAAACTCATGAAATCGCTTGTATATCTTTTCATTCAGATTAGAGGAAAACGCCTTTTTAAAAGCAACTTGGTCACCTAAAAATCCGAGAATAGTAATTTTGTTGTGCAGTTCGATATTAGGGGCTTGAATCGGCTCGGGATTTACCACGGGTAAACGACCAAAATTATTGATTCCTGAAGCAAAAAATAGATAAGCTACTAAAGGAATAACAAAAAGGACAAAAAGGACGAAACGCTTTTGAAATTGCTGCATACCACAAAAATAAAAAAGCGGCTTTAAACCGCTTTTAAATGAATAGGGAATTGATTAAAAATTCCATTTTATAAACCCGTTGGCATAGGTTTCGTAGACGTAACTCCCTTCAATTAATAACAAGGTTGTTAGGTAGGCAATCAAAAAAACTGCAGTCCAAACAACTGACCTTCTCAAACCTGTTTTTTCATCGCGTAAGTGCATAAAGTCCCAAGCGATGTAATAGGCTTTCACTAGAGTTAAACCGATAAAAATCCAATTTAATAGCCTCATACCCAACAGCGGAGTCTTGACCAAAAATTCAGGTTTAATAATACCCAAAGCAACTTCCACTGCAGTAATCAAACTCAAGAAGATAGAACACCCCAAATCTTTTGTACGTTGTTCTTAAAAGTAACCGCTCCGCGGAAAATCGATAATTTATGTTCGTGTGCCATGTAAAATTGGAGCTAAATTATACCAAGTAAAAGAAGGTGAATACAAATACCCAAACAAGATCTACAAAGTGCCAATATAGACCTACTTTCTCCACCATTTCGTAGTGTTTTCTCTTTTCATAAGTACCCAAAAGCACATTAAAGAAAATAATCACATTGATGACCACCCCTGAAAAGACGTGGAAACCGTGGAACCCTGTGATAAAGAAAAAGAAATCAGCAAATAAACGGTGACCGTACTCATTGCGGATCAAATTAGCTCCCTCAACTACGTGAAGTCCACCGGCCAACGCCTCTATGGAGGCATTTCTATCCAAAATTGTTTTTTCTCCTGCTTCGTTGATTGTCTCTGTACGCACCAATACATGCTCGTGTGCCGCAAGTCCAGCTTGAACATCAGCTATTGTATAGCTCGGTAACGCATCTTCATCCACAAACCAAACACCATTCTTGTTTAAATGTTGGGTGCGCTCAGTTTCAGCTGCAGTAACAAAATCGTGAAGCGCTATTTGATGACCTGTCTCTGCATCGACAAACTGTAGAATTCTACCGCCTTTGGTTTCAACAGCTCCGTATTCGCCTTTGATAAAAGTAGCCCACTCCCAAGCTTGAGAACCCACGAAAATAGCTCCACCAACTATGGTAAGCAACATGTATAAAGCGACTTTAGACTTTCTAAGGTGGTGACCTGCATCAACGGCCAACACCATAGTTACCGACGACATAATCAAAACAAAGGTCATGAAAGCGACATAATACATCGGATAGTTGCCATGAAAAAATGGAACGTGGGTAAAAACCTGATCGGCTATCGGCCATATATCAATAAACTTGAATCTGGAAAATCCATAAGAAACCAAGAATGCAGAAAAAGTAAGCGCATCAGAAAGGATGAAAAACCACATCATCATTTTCCCATAACTCGCGTTAAGAGGTTCATTTCCGCCGCCCCAAACTTTAGCAGGTTGGTGATTAGCTACCGCTGTCTCCATAAAAAGGATGTATTATATTAACGTTGACAAATTTACTTTTTTTTAATAACTGTGCCGAGCCGATTTTTAAAAAAAATAAAAAAACAAAAGTAAGTACCACCAAAGGACATCTACAAAATGCCAAAAGGTGACACCTAATTCAAAACCGAGGGTGTTATTTGGGGTGTAACGACCTTTAAGGTGCTGAATCAGCACTACTACCATGGATATCCAACCAGCAGCTAAGTGCACTAAGTGTACCGCGGCAATTAAGTAAACAAATGAAATGGTGACATTACTGGTTGGGCCAGTTAGGTAATACCCCATGCCAATCAACTGACTAAACCCGACAAATTGCAAATACGCAAAAACTAAACCCAAAATCAAAGTCCCCAGCAACATCATGGTTACCGACTTGATTTGACCAGCAAGCAACTGTTTTTTGGCTATGATTAACAACGCGCTGCTCAACAGGATGACCGCTGCTGAATACCAAAACGCCGAAGGAATTTCAAAGCTATCCAACCAATCTTTGCGGTTACTGCTGACCACAAATGCGGAGGTCCATCCCGCAAATCCCATCACCATACTGATGATACCAAACCAGAGCATCATTTTTTTGGCTCTAATCTGCTTTTCCATTAATTCAGTGTCTTGACTCATATCCATCGATCTAAAACGTAAATTACTTGTACTGCAGAAATATAAACAACACTAGCCAACATCAATTTCTTGGCCGACGCATTGCTGCGATTCAAAAATAGTTGCACTCCGAAAAAAGCCATCACCAAGCCTAATAGAGAGATCACACCTGCTGCAGTCAGGGATAGTGACAGTATTCCCGTCACCCCAAAGACAGGGAGAATAGCCACCAACATCATCCAAACAATATAAATCAGTATCAAAGCAGCTGAAGTGGTGTCTTTTTTTCTGGTGGGCAACAGGGCAAATCCTCCCCGTTGATAATCTTCGTCCAGCATCCAAGCCAGGGCCCAGAAATGTGGAAACTGCCAAAAGAATTGGACCATAAACAAGGTGCCTGGTTCTATGCCAAATGAATTAGTAGCCGCCACCCAACCCAACATAAAAGGAATAGCTCCGGGTATTGCCCCCACAAATACAGCCAAAGGAGTTTTTGTTTTAAGCGGAGTGTAAACACCTGCGTACAACACTACGGAAAGCAAGCCAAAAAGGGCTGTTTTCGGATTTAACGCCCAAAGCGAAACTCCTCCGATCAAAGTCATCGTCAAAGCCCACACCAAAGCTGTTTTAACAGTCATCCTACCTGCGGGTAGCGGTCTGTTCCGGGTGCGTTTCATCAGGGCATCCAAACGGCACTCAATCACTTGATTATACGCATTTGAAGCACCCACTAAGGCATATCCACCAATACAAAGGAGCAATAAATCAATAGGAATCCAAGAATCCACGGCAAGTGCATATCCCGCTAGTGCTGAAAAGACAACACTGATAGCCAACCTAGCTTTTGTGATTTCTTTAAAATCCGCCCAACTGAGGATAGGTGCAGCTTCTAATGTGGCAGGTTGTGGTGAATTCATCGAAAAAATTATGGGGCAAATATAAGGTTGATTCACGCCATAACCAACAATAAACCACCAAACTAAACTAATAAAAAAGGGCCCTGTTCAGGGCCCTTTTTTTATTGTAGTTTAAAGGTAATCGGAATGCTGAATGGTACTTTGACCGGTCTTCCTCTTTGTTTACCCGGAGTCATTTTAGGCAACAACTTGATAATTCTATACGCCTCAGCTTCTAAGTTTTTGTCCGGACCTCTGTATTTAATCTCTCCAATGCTTCCGTCCTTTTGGATGGTAAACATCACATTCACACGACCTTGAACTCCCATTTCTTGGGCGATTTCTGGGTATCTAAAGTTCTTTCTGATGTGTTTTTGCATCTGTTCGTTGAAGCAGTCACGAATAGCTGCAGCGCCTTTGGCTTTCTCACAACCAGGGAATACGGGTACATCCTCAATAACCGCAAAAGGAATGGAAACATCTTCCTCCACCTCATCAACTACTAGGTCATCTATTTCAACCACCTTGTCTTGAGAAGATTCAGTAGACTCGATAACTGTCTCTTTTACCTCAGCTTCATCCTCAACTACCTCAATAATTTCTGGTGCCGCTGGTGGTGGCGGTGGCGGTGGCGTTTTAAAATCGGGTGTTAAAGGAACTTCCTCATCGAGTAACTCCTCTACATTTTGACTGTAGTCCCCATAGTTTTCGGACTTGTCGTATTTTTTCCACTCGAGCGCTCTCCATGAAATGAGCGTCACCAAGGCTAAACCTATGGCAAAATACAGACCGCTATTTTTGGTCAAATCTGCTTTAGGGCTCTTCTTAGGTTCCATAGTTGATCAATTAAGTTGTGGCTAATTTAAAACTTTATTTGGCATTTACGCAATGCGCTGTCAATTTATGCGTTGATTTTTTTTGACCAAAACCAAAAAATAAATGGAGCTGAAACAGCACCTAATGCATTGAATAACAAGTCGGTCCATTCGGCTGCTCTGCCCATATCCAGGAACATTTGCATCAACTCCACTCCTGCACTCAAAAATACATGCCCCAAAATGACAGAAAAAACGATTCGTTTTTGTGGTGTCATCGACCAAGTATCGAGCCTAGCATAAAGGAATAAAAAAACAGCCCCTAGGTAAAAACCAAAATGAGCTGCTTTGTCTATATAAGGCAGGGATACTTTTGGGGCTTCATCACTGGGAACTAGACTCAGGTAAAGCACCAAAGCCATCCAGAGCCCATAGGCCAGCCATCTTCCGTATCTAGGCACCGATTAACTCTGCGTATGCTGCGGCATCCATCAAACCGTCTAACTCACCAGCATCCTTGATGTCCAATTTAATCATCCAACCTGCTCCGTAAGGATCAGAGTTTACTAGTTCCGGTGTATCCGCTAGCTCAGGATTAAGCTCAATGACTGTTCCACTCAAAGGAGAAAACAGATCAGAAACAGTTTTTACGGCTTCAACAGTGCCAAAAACCTGGTCCTGTGCCACTTCTTCTTCCAGGGTATCAACTTCTACATATACGATATCCCCCAATTCCCCTTGGGCAAATGCAGTGATGCCAATAATAGCGGTGTTTCCTTCCACACGAACCCATTCGTGCTCTTTGGTGTATTTTAATTCAGCTGGTATGTTCATGTTAACTTTTTAGAGTAACAAAAATAAATGATTATATCGATTAGTTACCAAAATTATACCGCAAACTAAACCCAGTATTCAAAGATTGCTGTGCAAAAGCGGTGGATACTGCATACTTGGAGCGATTGAAATCGTAAAAGAATTGAGCGCTCAGATTCTGGCTCAAGGCGTAATCAGCAGAAATTTTGGTGGTAAACAGGTATTGGCCCGCGCTGACATCCGTTTGAGCAAGATCCAAATAACGTACAACTGTCAGATTATCTCTCAAGCTAAAAGCAGCCTTCAAGTTCAAATCCCCAGACAAACTCCTGCGCGACCCACCCATCTTTGTGTTCATTTTCAAATCCTTAATTCGATAACCCATACCCAAAGTAAACTCAGTACCGCTCATTTCGGTAAGTAGTTTATTGTCAAAATTCATAGAAAGTGCTCTATCCATTTTGGTTTCAAATAAGAAACTCAGGGAAGTGGTTGTCTCAAAATCAACCAGAATGAGCGGATTGAATTGATCGGTGAGCACCACATTGTTAAATATCAACTCAGGACGGATGTCCAAGGTTTGAGGATCAATCCGCGTATTGGTTTTTTCAAGGTTAGATGAATATCCATTGATACTCATGGCCCCGCGATATCCATGAGAAATGGAAAATCGATTAAATCGATCTTTAAACCAGTCCAACCTCATCAATCCGGTATATTTTACATTCCAATTAGGCAAAGGTCTAGCCGCAAAAGGATCCAAGGCAACTTTCGCTGGATCTATGGAACGATAAGCAGCAATAAACGAGGGCAACAATACCTCAGGCTGGGTTTTTCCGTATCGTTCAGGATAGCCTTCTGAGTCAATTAATACGGCTTCATTCTGGGGTAACAAACTGTTTAATCGCTGAGCCACCGTGATCCTATGGTCCTTCATTTGCTCAAAAACAATGGATTGGGTTTGATCCGAAGTTTTGAAAAAACTACCTAAAAGGACAGTAGATACACTAAAATTACCTGTTTCATTGCCTAATTGCTGAAGATATTCAAATCCTGTTGAACCCGATGATTTGACCTGAAAGTTCTCTTTGTATGTCACCGAATGCGTTTGATCCATAGATAAATCAATGGTCAAATCCGGAATAGGTTGAGCCGTCGCCTCTAGAGTAAAGGTTTGATTATCCAGGCGAACATAAGGATCGTTAAAGTCTTCAAAAGTAGTCAGCCAGCCATTTTTTGCAGCTATAAAGCGCACATCTGACTGACTGCCCCAAATAAATCCAGCAGATGGTTTTTGGGTGCCCAGGAATCCAATCCTTTGGGTAAACCCAGGCAATAACTGGCCATTGTTTTCCGTGTAATTGGCACTAACTCTTTTGAGCGCACTGACCAGAGACCATAAATTCCATTTCGGGTTGGCCAAACTGCTGGGCATACCTAGATAAGTGTAGAGCTTGTTCATGTCCATATTGACGGACAAATTTTGCGTTTGCGCATTTTGGACCTGATTCATTTCGGAGCCAGATACATTGCGCAGAGATGCACCACCTCTGGTCCATTCAAAACTGCTGGTGTAGGTGTATGATCCATCTGCAAAGGCGAGTATTGGAATTTTAGAAAAAGGCAAGGCATAGTTCACTTGTAAATCCTGGTTGAATCTCTCGGAAGATCCCGGATCGAAAATTCCATCCCAAATCGATAGTGACTGGATAATTCCCGAGCTCTGATCATCGGGGTTATTCAAGTAATTTCTCACCAAATTATTGGATGATGCGGTTAGGTTTAAACGCAAAGATTTCGTGATATCGTGATTGATCGTGTACTGCCACTGGAATAGATAATTGCGCTGTTGTAAGAACGGCAAGGCCAATGATTCCACGCCAGGCGCCTGAACATCCCGGAATCTTTGAGCGCTAAAAACCCGATCGACCTTGGTATTAAAGGACACATCACTGGGCATAAAATTTAGATTGATCTCTTTTAACCATTGCCAATACCCTCCTGTTAGGATGGAGTCTTTTTTGGCGAGTGGCGCCCACTCCAACGGCTTAAATTGGTGTCCGTACAAGACACCTAAATTCAATTGTTCTTCAACTTGGGCAGCAATCTCAAAATCTCGGTGCTGCATCCGGTTAAATCCATAATTAAACGTCCAATTTTCTAGGTCGTAAAAACGAGACTCTTGTCGCTGGTTTTCTGTTTTATTTTTCTTGAGTCCTACGACATTAACGCTGGTTCTCTTGGTGTAATCCTGGGCTTGCTCCAACAATTGATCTGCTTGATCAGTTGAAGCTGTTGACAAGCGATCAGCCAAATTTAAATCCTCATAAACCGGATCAAATTCAGGAGTAACCAGGGTCTCACTCACCCCGAGGTTTAGCGGTAATTGAAGCCCGATATTTTTGGGTAAGAGCTGTCCGACATTAATGTTGGTTATCAAGTCATAGGATTGAGCATCTTCGCGATTTCGTTCAGAAGGCATCTGATCCACGGCGCCAAATCCGGAGGTAGACATTCGCGCATTGGCAGATACATCTACTAAATCCGCGATATTGGCATCCAAAGCCGCTACTCCAGCCCAACCGCCTTGATTGTCCAGACCCGTCAACCTTAACTCGTTAAACCACACTTGCCCCCTAGCCCTGGTGGAAGATTGATTCTTGACTCCAACCATAATCCCACGTACCGAAGCCAAAGATGGATTCCCTCGAATGGCCACCCTCATGACCCCTGGGCTTTGAGGGGCCTCGGCATCAACCGCCACTAAAGTTCCAGAGCGGTATTCGTAGTACTGTACCCGATCAAGTGTCTGGTCGTTAATTCCTTTGGCTTTGATTTGAGATAAAACTTCTAATGGAATATCTATTTCATTAACACTCGGCCATATATCGACGTCCGCCAATGATCCATGTGGGGTGAATGTCAACGGCAACTCAATTTGATAGTAGTTTTCAGAAAAGTCAGTACCAAATCGCAACACACCGACTAAAGGAGTTTGAGCAATCGGATAATCATTGGGATTAATCGTCTCCGCATGCATCATCATTTTAAGGCGTTTGTACTGCCTAAAATCAAATTGGGTGTTTTTAAACACTGCCCGGGTATCGTTGGGTTCTAAAAACTTGACTGTCAGCGCGAGTGATTGTTCGTTTTGACGTATCACTGTGTTGTTGTTATTGAGCTGCTCGCGAACTAAACCTGGAGGCAATACGTACGGTATGGGGATTCTGTTGCTGTTTTCTTCAATGTTAAACGTCTGCACATCTACAGAAGTTAAATCATCCGTTGGGTCTAAATCATTTGGATCCAATGATTTGTTATACATGCGCCAATCGCCGCGCACCAAATCCAGGGTAGCAAATCGCATGACTAACGGTGAAGAAAATCCAGTTAAATACATACGCATAAAACTGATCGACCTAAAATCAGCGATGCCCCCTACTGCTTCATCAAATGCCTGGACCGGAATTTTATACTGAATCCATCGAGTCCTTACCTGACTTCCATCGGGTAATTTAGGGCTCAGTGATTCCTTTATATCCGTGACAAATCGATCATTGATGGTGGTGTTGGGTTTAACCTCAATACGGTATGAATAATAACTATCAATCGTATTCATCGTTAAGTCGCGGTCTAAGTCCTCAACGTCTGGAAGTGTGGTGGCACCCCGATTGAGATTGCCTACTGCCACGGGAGCATTGCCCTCAGGGTTGTTGTAGTCTCTATAGCGATCCAATATGCTTCCAGAAGCATTCAAATAAAAACGATAATTATCTAACGCATAGTCCGGACCAGGATTATTTCGGTAGATTTCATTTTCTTGGTTGTCGGAGAGTCCATCAAATCCCACATCCTGTAGCAAGCGGTTTTGCGGATCTGTGTCAAAGGCGTACACCAAGGATTGAGCCGCTGGTACTTTACCCCAAGAGGTTGGAGCGGAGATACTTGTCGCTAAACGATCAGGCAAACCATTTTCGTACTGTTTTTTTCCGTCTTTAAGAATGTCCTCTGAAATATTGCCCAAATCGATGACCAATTGACCTGGGTTGTTGGTGTCTGACAGACCATCGACAAAAGGATCCATCAACCAGAATTGCACAAAACCAACGTTGGCTTGTTCGAAATTAGTCGTGTTTAAAGCGCGCATAATCCCCCCCCATTTTTCCTGTTTAGGGAGCGTATTAAACTGTGGGTTGTTGTTGTATGGACCTTTAGCTTGGGGATCGTAAAACAAATCCAAGGTGGACTGAATGGTGGTTTGTCCCTGAACTACATCTACTTGAGGAAATATCTCCTCGATATAAACCCTTCTGGTGGGATTGGTTGATAAGTCTTCGTTGGTTACTCCAGCGGGGCGCTGTAGGCTATAAAAAATTGGATCAATCGTATACCAAGCCAATTTAGATCGGGTATACCCATTGCGCAGGTTTTCTGGATCTGTAGGACTATTTCCATAAAGCTGGCCTGAATTACCAAAAGCGATCGGTGTACTCGCCAAACTCCACCCCAAGGCTCCACGAACGTCAATCATGGATTGAGCACCTTCAAAATCATCGATATACGTAGTGATTTCACCCCTGAACTCAGAAAATTTTGGCGCACCCGGTTTGAGCACAGCCATCTCAGCGCGAAAAGAAAGGTTAGAGGGCACATCGGTTTCGACAAAAGGAAGTCTATTGGCCAACCGTGTTAAAAAGGGTAGTTCCGCATTGTAGAGCGCATTAAACCCAAATATGGAATTATTGATTGGCTCGGTGCCATAATTGGCTTTTTGGGTTAAGGGTCGTTCATTGATATTTAGGTAGGTACCCCCTAAAAGCCATCGTTCGTTGAGTTTGTGCTGGACATTGATCCCCGTAAAACGCTTGTTTTGCTGACCAAATACCGCATTGTTTTCCACATCGATTTGGATAGGTGTGTTTGAGGCTTCCAAACTGGGATCCAACAGTTGAACGGTTCCTGCGGCATAGTTGACGGAATAATCTATTCCTTCTTGGAGCAATCGATTTCCAGCCCTGACCTTCACTGAACCTCTGGGCACGTTGTAGGCTCCGATCGGGATGCCATTATACCCCTCAGACTTGTACTGACCTTTAAGAATAAACTTGTTTTTTTCAGGGGACTCTAGAGCTGCTGCTTTCGTTTTTCGATACAAATCCCGGAACACATACTTTTTCTGATTTTCATTATACCCCTGATCGTTATCCCGGTCGTATTGGCCTGAACCCAACAAATCAAATAAATACTTGCCAAAAGGTTCTACTTGGGTAAATAAAATGCTCCCCGTGCGCAAATTGATGGTGCGGCCCGGTATAAAATCAAAAAAACCATCCCCTCCCGGTTGTTCATCCTGATAAGCATTGAGGCGATCAAGGTTGAAAACATCCAGCAAAATACGCTGATCCAGTGGTTTAGGTGATTTAGGCCAGCCCTGGTCGTTCACTGGAGTTATGTAATTTCTGGGACTTGGATCGGAATAAAGGATATTAAATCGAAAATCCTCCGGGCTTAATTGGTAGGCTCCTGTGGGATATATATTCTTCATCATCAAATCCCAAATAGGATCTTTTACACTGGTGATATTGCTTTTGAGCAACTTGAGCACCAAGGCATTGTTTTGCAAGGTGGGTTGTTGTGCACTCCCACCCAAGGTAGTAGACTCAATACCTCCATTGGCAAATTCCCCCACTTGATACACGACCCCTTTGTAGGTATATTGAAAGGCAACAGCCAATACCTCATCAGCATTTAATGTCTGACTCAGGGACAAATATCCTAGCTGTGTATCGTAAAAATAATCGCGTTCAGGCTCTAACTTTCGGGCATTCTCCAATACAGTGTAATCAAAACCTGGCTGTGGCTGATAACTACCCATCTCAAAAGACCCTGCGATGGTACCTAAATCTCGAACACCCGATTTCATGGCTCCACCGGGCAACCCAATGAGTTCAGGATCATAGGCATTGGCCTTGTTAGAGGGGAGACTTGGGGTGGAACTGTCTTTGAAAAATCCACTTGGCAGACTGGGGGACCTTCCAACAAGGGTGTTTTCGGGTTTGGCCTCTCCGAGATCTTGAATAGCTAAAATATGGCGAACACTATTGGTTTGTTGCATTCGGTTGGTTACCCAAACTTCCATGCGAGTGATTTGAACCTGTGAATTGATGTAGGGGTATTGAGCCAGTGCCTGATCAAACTGATCCCGAAAGAAATGCGCCAGGAAAAAGTGCCTGTCTTCCTCATAATCCCAACCAGAAACAGAAAAATCTTTAATCGTACCACCCCCTCTAGCCAGCACAGAATTGTTCTGGGATCTTTGTTCAGCCAATACTGTGGTCACTGTAGTGCGCCCGAACTTCATTTCAGTTTTGATACCAAAAAGACTTTGAGCCCCCTGAATCAAAGAGCTAGTCAACGGCATACTCAGGTCACCTATTTCCACATTTTGAAGTATGTTGTCCTCCTCACCGTTAAACGCTTTGTTTTGATTGCCCGACAAAGGGTTATCCACCTTCAAACCGGTTACATCCGCCACTGTAGGTGGTGTATAGGCCACTTTGATTAAGTTTTGAAAATCAAACGTGGCTTTGGTGTTATAATTGGCATTGATCGATAATCGCGACCCTATTTTCCCGACCAAACCTAAACTGATGTCTTGATCAAAATCAAAAGCGAGTGTCGATCTGTTTCTGGGTGAAATAGATGGATTGTCGTTCTTCTGCCACAACACGCCTAAATCCACACCTACCTGGCCTTGAGGAATCAGCGACACCTCATCTCCCCCAAAAATGGACTGAAGTGCTTCACTTCTCAACGCATACCCGGGCAGTAAATTTTTATCTTTTTGTTGTTCCTTATCCGTTTGAGCGTAAGCATCTATTTTATCCTGTAGATACACCCGTGACTGTTGGCGATCCACCATAGCCCAGTATTGTTTTGGCGTCAACATCAAAGGGGCGCCCATTACATAGCCCGACAAATCTGCCTGCCGCACATACATATCCAGCTCTGGGTCATACTCATACGACACGACAACTCCGGAAGTATTGGGTAATAAAAGAGGCTTGGTAGCTACCCCTAGAGTATCTTGGGTGGTTTCAACGGGTGAAGGGGTTGGCTGCTGTGCATAAACAGGTGTACTCAATAACGCGATGACAGTTATCGGCAAAAACCAGCTCCAGAAACGATTTTGATTAATTAACAAACAATTACAATTATATCTGTTTTAGGGTCATTTTAATCAGATCTTCCACGGTTAAGCCCGGATTGGCCTGATCAATTTTCTCCAATATAGGCTCAGCAGACTTGCGGCTGAAGCCCAAGATCTCTAAGGCAGATAACGCTTCTTCTTTGTTTGTATTGTGTGGCAAAGTCACAGATTTTGAATCACCTGTTAACTTGATCATCTTATCTTTCAGATCTAATATGATTCGCTGCGCCGTTTTTGCCCCAATACCTTTGATACTTTGTATCAAACGAACGTCCTCGCGAATCACAGCATCTTTTAGCTCATTGGGAGAAACAGAGGACAACATGGTGCGGGCTGTATTAGTCCCTATACCAGAAACCGTCAACAACAAACGAAAGAGGGATCGCTCAAAGTCATCACAAAATCCGTATAGGGTATGACTGTCCTCCTTAATATGCAGATGGGTCAAGAGCTTAATTTGCTCTTGATCGCCCAATTGACCATAGGTGTGTAAGGAAATATGCACTTCGTACCCTACCCCCTGACACTCAATAACTACGTGAGTTGGGTATTTTTCTGATAGTCTGCCTTGAAGATACGCAATCATGAATTCAATTTTTTATTGGGTGATCGCTCTTGAGCATCAATGGCCGTAAGCGCCGCCATATTGACCATTTCTTGAACACTGGCACCGAGTTGAATCAAGTGGATCGGATGTTTTAACCCCATCAAAAATGGACCAATGGAGTCTGCCTGATTCACCTCTTTTAGCAATTTATACGTGATATTGGCCGACTCCAGATTAGGAAAAACAAGTGTATTTACTTTTTTACCAGCAATCTTGGAGAACGGAAATATTCGTTGGTGTAGCTCTTTATTTAATGCGAAATCGAGCTGCAATTCGCCATCAACCAATAAATCAGGATGTTGGGTGTGCAATAATTTAACCGCTTGTTTCACCTTAGTGGCATGTGGATGTTCCGAGGTGCCAAAATTGGCGTAAGACAACATGGCGATTACCGGTTCAAAGCCAAAAGTTCGCACCACTTGAGCCGTCATCAACGCAATTTCGGCCAATTGCTCTGCAGTTGGGTCTATATTCATCGTGGTGTCTGCCAAAAACAAGGGTCCACGATCAGTAATCATGATATTTGTCGAGGCTACCCGACCTACACCTGGGGCGCGTCCGATAAGCTCTAAAATTGGTTTAGCCACCATGGCATAGGGTCTGGAATACCCAGAAATCATCCCGTCTGCATCACCCTCAAGCACCATCATAGCACCGTAGTGATTGCGTTCCTTCATTTTATTTTCCGCTATGTATTGAGTGATTCCAGTACGTCTTCTGGATTCCCAGTAGGCCTGACCGTACACGATGCGTTTGGCTTTGGCGGCATCATCTTTAGGGTCAACGATACACAAATCAGCCTCAAACTCAAGCTCCTCCATCAGGGCTTTGATCACATCCGCATGACCCAATAGAATAGGAATAGCTATGCCTTCTTCATACACAAATTGCGCCGCCTTTAGGACGTCTAAATGATCCGCTTCGGCAAAAACAATTTTCTTTAAATCGAGTTTTGCTCTATTGTGCATTTGGCGAATAAGCTTATTGTCATTTCCCGAGCGGGACAACAAATCTTCTTTGTATTTGTCCCAATCTTCCAGTGGGTTTAAAGCCACACCGCTTTCAACAGCCGCTTTAGCAACAGCTACTGGAATCGTGCCGATCAATCTGGGATCAAAGGGTTTAGGAATGATGTAATCCTTACCAAAGGCCAATCGAGTTTCCCCGTAGGTAATATTTACTTGCTCAGGTACCACTTCCTTGGTCAGTTCTGCCAAAGCGCGAACTGCAGCAACTTTCATCGCTTCATTAATTTTAGTGGCCCGCACATCCAGAGCACCTCTAAATATATAGGGAAAACCAAGTACATTATTAACTTGGTTAGGAAAGTCAGAACGTCCAGTAGCCATGATTATATCAGGTCTAGTCGCACAAGCTAGGTGGTAGTCAATTTCTGGATTGGGATTGGCCAAAGCAAAAACAATCGGCGTTTCAGCCATGGACAACAACATTTCTGGGGTGACCACGTCTGCAATGGAAAGACCGATAAATACATCGGCACCAACCATAGCTTCCTCTAGGGTATTCAAGTCGCGATCTGTGGCAAATTCTGCCTTTTCAACAGTAAGATCGGGTCGGTCTTTGCGTATTACACCCTTGGAATCCAACATAATCATCTGGCTGTCTTTAGCGCCAAGTGCCTTGTATAATTTGGTACACGAAACTGCTGCAGCACCCGCCCCATTGATCACTATAGTCACTTGATCAATAGACTTTTGCGCCACTTCTAAAGCGTTTAATAAGGCTGCGGCAGAAATAATAGCTGTTCCGTGCTGATCGTCATGCATGACTGGAATATCTAATTCCTCCTTTAAACGACGTTCAATTTCAAAGGCCTCAGGAGCTTTGATGTCCTCGAGATTAATTCCCCCAAAACTTGGTGCAATGCGCTTCACCGTATCTACAAAAGCGTCAACATCCTTGGCATCAACCTCAATATCAATACTATCGATATCGGCAAATATTTTGAAAAGCAATGCTTTTCCTTCCATGACCGGTTTAGACGCCAATGGGCCTATGTCGCCAAGACCCAATACAGCCGTACCGTTGGATATGACAGCTACTAAATTTCCTTTGGCTGTATACTTATATGCATTATTTGGATCCTTTTCAATCTCCAAACAGGGTTCGGCCACACCTGGGGAATAAGCCAAAGCCAAATCGCGTTGAGTGGCATACGGCTTAGTGGGTACAATTTTAATTTTGCCCGGTTGCGGCTTGGCGTGATACACCAATGCTTCACGCCTTAACTTTGAATGTGCCATATCGTTTAAATCTAGCCCAAAGATAAGTTTATTGAAATAAAAAACGGGTGCCCTTGGGCACCCGTTTTAGTGAACTTATCACCAAAAGTATCCGACGATTATCGCCGTGATCAACAGTAAAATCAGTGATAAAATTCTAAAATGCTGGTACCAAGGCAGACCTTTGAACTCCTCGGTATCTTGAGCGATCATTTCCTTTTTATAGGTGTATTGATCCACTTTGTCTGGCGCAGGTGCTGGAGTAGAACTACTCACCACGACATGTACCAATACACTGACAACAAACAGTAGATTGGCTTTGGCTAGAAAGTGAAAATCATTGAGGTAAGGAACTAAATCAAAGCTCAGCGATAAAATCATAAAAATAGCCAATGCAGCTCCAACCATCAAACTGGCAAAAGCACCATGTGCATTAGCGCGCTTCCAAAAAAGGCCAAGAACAAACGCCGAAACAATCGGTGGAGAAGTAAAGGCGATCACCAACTGCAAATAACTCCATAGCGAATCACTGACGCGTTCAATAAATGGAACCCAAGCTGAAGAAAGGACCACCAAAATCAAGGTGGCTATCTGTCCGGCACGCACCAACTGTTTTGAGGTCATTTTAGGTCTTAATAACTGGATGAAATCCATGGTAATCAAGGTGGATGCCGAATTAAATGTAGCAGAAACAGAGGACATCATCGCGGCCAATAAACCGGCAACAACCAAACCTAAAAATCCGGTAGGAAGCAATTGGAACAACAAAACTGGGTACGTTAAATTCGGACAGTCTTTCAAATTGCTACACATAGAGCCATCAGACAAAGGATAATTTAACGTGGAGATATCTAAATCGTTAAACAACAAAATCGCCAAAACACCGGGAACCACCATAACAAAAATTACAGGGAGTTTTAAAAACCCAGCAAATAATGCACCCCACCTACCGTGATTTAAGTTTTTAGCACCGAGTACACGCTGTACCATAAATTGGTTGTTGGCCCAAAAGTAAAAGCCCAACAAGGGGACGCCTGTGAGTAAACCCCACCAAGGCATGAACTCATCGTTGACAGGTCGCACCAAACTAAATACAGCCTCCGCAGACTCAGGAACATAGTAGCCCCTTGCTGCTTTTTCTCCAAAATTAACTTGACCAGCAGCCAACATATCATCCAGTCTAGACATCATCGTGTCCCAGCCTCCACCAAGGGCATCAAAAGCAAAATAGGTGATAAAAACAGAACCGATCAATAGTAGGATAGCTTGGATCACTTCCGTCTGAATAACAGAATTCAACCCGCCAGGGATCGTGTACGCTGCTGCAGCAATAGCAAGTGAAATGATTATTACCGTAGAACTCACTTCGGGAAAAAGCAGTTTGAGCACAATACTTCCCACGTACAAAGCAGCTGCCGTATCCACGAGTACATTCCCCACTATGGTGATAAAAGAAAAATAATAACGAGACTTTCGGTCGTATCTACGCTCAAGGAATTCAGGCATGGTATAGACCCCTGATCTCAAATAAAAAGGCAGAAAGAAAATAGCAAAGAAAATCAGCACCACAACCGCATACCACTCGTAGTTGTACACACTCACATTGGTCTGGAAGGCATCTGAGGCCAATCCCACTAGGGTTGAACTGGAGATATTGGCCGAGAACAAGGCGATCCCTACAATAGGCCATGTCATGGTTCTACCTCCCAAAAAATAGTCCTCGGAAGAACTTCTTTTTGACTTGGAAATCCCGTAAAGTACAATACCCACGAGATAAACCAAAATCACAATAATATCAATGTTGCTTAATGAATTCATAATCAATTAAATAGATAGAAAATTGGTTGGTTATAATTGGTTTAGTTCTGGGATTTAATATATTGATTTTTCTCTACTGCAAAAAATATATTTCTTTTAGTCATTATGCTGCACAAAATCAATATTTCTCATTAATCCCTCATAGTTGGCTCGTTCAAAAGGGGTGTCCTTAAATAATTCGCGGAAAACTTCATGGGTCAAATCTTTCCACTGATCCGAACTGTAGGAAACGTAAGGCCTTGGAGCTAATCGTTGATCGTTGTGCTGCAAAGAAAAACGATTCCACGGACACACTTCTTGGCATACATCACACCCAAAAATCCAGTTGTCCATCTGGCCTTTTAGCGTATCAGGAATTTTATCTTTGAGTTCTATAGTCGCATGCGCAATACACCTTTGGGCATCAACCACTGCTGGTGCGACAATTGCCTGAGTAGGACAGGCATCAATACACGCGCGACAAGTACCACAGTGTTGAAAGTCTCCTGATGGGGTATCCACCTCCAAGGGTAGGTCGATCAGCAACTCTGCCAGAAAGAAATAAGATCCTTTTTTCTTGGATAACAAATTCCCGTTTTTCCCTATCCAACCCAGTCCAGCGCGAGATGCCCAAGCCTTTTCCAACACTGGAGCAGAATCTACGAACGCTCGACCCGAAACGGCTCCAATGTGTTCTTGTATGAACTGAAGCAACTCCCTAAGTTTATCCTTGATCACCAAGTGATAGTCGGTACCATAGGCATACTTGGCGATTTTAAAGCTGTCTGAGGGTGTTTGGGTCTGGGAATAATAATTATAGGATAAGCTCAATACACTAACCGTCCCCTCAACGAGTAGTCTTGGGTCTAGTCGCTTGTCAAAATTACGCTCCATATAGGACATGGAGCCGTGATACCCATGGTTTAACCAACGCTCTAATCGAGGTGCTTCATCGGATAAAAATTCAGCTCGGGCGACTCCACAATGCATAAATCCAAGACGTTCCGCCTCTGCTTTAATCAACCGTGTATTTTTAGAAATCGCTTCTGGAGTCAAAACAATCCGGTTTGCTTGCCAGGATCCATTCTACCTAAATGCTGATAAGCCAGGGCTGTCGCCTCACGCCCCCTCGGAGTGCGCATCAAAAAACCTTGTTGTATTAAAAAAGGTTCATAGACCTCTTCGATGGTCTCTGCATTTTCAGATACAGCGGTGGCCAATGTATTGATCCCCACAGGACCGCCTTTAAATTTATCAATCAGCGTAGTCAAGATCTTATTATCCATCTCATCCAAGCCAAACTGATCCACATTGAGTGCCTTGAGTCCGTATTGAGCAATCGATTGATCAATACGGCCATTTCCTTTGATTTGAGCAAAATCGCGTACTCTGCGCAATAGGGCATTACAAATCCTGGGCGTACCCCTACTGCGACCAGCTATTTCAATCGCTGCTGACAAATCAATCTCTGTTTTTAAGATAGCGGCACTACGGACGGCTATGGTGGATAAAAGTTCCGTGGAATAATACTCCAATCTAGACTGTATCCCGAAACGAGCCCGCATGGGAGCCGTAAGTAATCCTGAACGAGTAGTCGCTCCGATTAGGGTAAATGGATTTAAGTTGATTTGAACCGATCGAGCATTAGGGCCGCTTTCAATCATGATATCGATCTTAAAGTCCTCCATGGCTGAGTATAGATACTCTTCAATCACTGGGGACAATCGGTGGATTTCATCGATAAACAAGACATCTCTGGGTTCCAGGTTAGTCAACAAACCAGCAAGATCGCCAGGTTTATCCAAAACTGGACCAGAAGTAATCTTAATCCCGACACCTAGTTCGTGGGCCAAAATATGGGCTAGGGTAGTTTTGCCCAGACCTGGAGGTCCGTGCAACAAGGTATGGTCTAACGCTTCTTCCCTTAGATTGGCGGCTTGAACGAACACCTGAAGGTTTTCCAACACCTTTTCCTGTCCGGTAAAGTCATCAAAACGCAAAGGCCTAAGGGCCTTCTCAAAATCTACTTCTTCTTTGGACAGGTGATCCCCACTTGGGTTCAAGTATTCATTCATCAGGGCTTGATAAGGCGATTAAAACTCTTTTTTAATTAACTGAGCTCGATCAGAAAACACAGGCAAAGAAACCTCAGGCACACCGTAAAGCTTGGTTACGGCATCTCCAGAAAGAGATAGCTGAACTTTTTGAGTAGCGGTAAGCGTCGAAGAAGAATTATCCTGTTGAATCCACTCGATAACACCAGCGTTAAGCTCCAAACCATCAAACTCAGACTCCGCCTTTAAATGGCCTTTTAAAGTAGCCGTATCTCCGGAAAGCCTGACTTGAGTACGGTCATTTTGCTCTAAGGAAATTTGAGCGATATCTCCGTGTATGAGTGCAACAGACCTACTTGAGGCTGATAAATTCAACGAAGACCACTTCGTGTTAGATTCCAAACGACTTCGATCGCTTAAGGTAGCACGTAAAGCTCCCCCTACCCCATGGACAATAAAACCAGCTGTTCCTTGAAGTACAAGAGATAGATCAGAAACTTCCGGGGTCACAAAAGCATCAATGGTACCCGCTTGAAGTTCGATAGATTTGATATCGGGTGTGTATACATCAATATCTAACTGTTTACGCGCTTTCACCTCGTAATACGTAGTGATGGATAAAACTCGGTCAACTACTTCAAAATGAAACACTGGAGGCAGATTATCATCAGCAGTAAATACCACCTTGGACTCAGGAGCGATTTTTAGGTGAATATTGGCCTCATCGGAAAGGATGATTCGATCAAATGACTCCAGAGGAATAGATGTTTGGGTAACATTGCGACTACCGGTAATGGTTGGCTTTTTTTGGCCAAAAGACCAAGCAGTAAACAGCAACAAAATAAATAAGGGGCGGTAAATGACAGCCATAGTGGTAAAATTTGGTACAAGATAAAGTTAATTCATCTATGGGTATAAAAAAAGCCCCGGTTACGGGGCTTTAAATTAATGATGAAGCACTTCTTCATCGGGGCCTAACGGCTCCGTTTGAGGGATAAAATCTTGACCTGGAATAATATATTCACCAGATTTACCTGTCTTAGAGTAATCATAAGCCCAACGGTGAACTTCAGGAATTTCTCCTGGCCAGTTTCCATGAATGTGTTCTACAGGAGTAGTCCACTCCAAAGTATTTGAACTCCATGGATTTTGAGTGGCTTTTTTACCAAAATAGATACTGGAAATAAAATTGTACACAAATACCAATTGCACCAAGGCAGCAATGATGGCAAACACCGTGATCAACACTTGAAGGTTGGTCAATTCATCAAACATAGGAAAAGCAGTGTTTTCGTAGTATCTCCTAGGAACACCCGCCATACCGACAAAGTGCATCGGAAAGAACACCCCATAGGAAGCCACAGCGGTTACCCAGAAATGCACATAACCCAAGTTCTTATTCATCATACGACCAAACATCTTAGGGAACCAGTGGTAAACCCCGGCAAATAAACCATAAAGCGCTGATATACCCATCACCAAGTGGAAGTGTGCTACGACAAAGTAGGTGTCGTGAACATTGATATCCAAGGTGCTATCACCCAAAACAATACCGGTCAATCCACCCGTAATAAAGGTAGATACCAATCCGATGGAAAACAGCATAGCCGGATTCATTTGCAAATTACCTTTCCAAAGCGTCGTGATGTAGTTAAACGCTTTTACGGCCGAAGGAATGGCAATCAATAAAGTAGTGAATGTAAATACCGATCCCAAAAATGGATTCATTCCAGACACAAACATGTGGTGACCCCAAACAATGGTTGATAAAAATGCGATAGCAATTATGGAAGTAACCATGGCGCGGTATCCAAAGATCGGCTTACGGGCATTAGTCGACATCACCTCAGAGGTAATCCCCAGTGCAGGAAGTAAAACAATATACACTTCAGGGTGACCCAAGAACCAAAACAAGTGTTCGTAAAGCACCGGACTTCCTCCTTGATA
>Ga0181607_10000865_pt1 | contig 26725 bp, 12 predicted proteins | sample 041ome_9_FD_132420 | JGI IMG/M metagenome (GOLD analysis project Ga0181607, IMG submission 132420) | Coastal salt marsh microbial communities from the Groves Creek Marsh, Skidaway Island, Georgia - 041413US metaG (megahit assembly) | ecosystem: Environmental > Aquatic > Marine > Intertidal zone...
GAGATGCGCGCAGAAAACCGATTGTTTTGCGTCTCTCTCTCTCTCTTTTTGGCGAGAGTGCACAAGCCCTACTGAGTGTCAAGAACTGTGGCACGATACTAAGCAACAACAACGCGAGAACAACGACAAAAAAAAAATCAAACGCATAAAAGAGCGAGTTTGTACAAAAGTAGTGGCAGTAAAACATCTCTTCTCACACGTCTCGTCGTTACAACTCGTTCGGTTTTATTCCTTTTCTCTCAAGCACGCACGTGTGCGTGTGTGCGTGTGTGTGCGTGTGTCGATTTAAAAATGTAGTGCGCGCGCGCACTCGTTTCGGCAGAGACAAAGCCGTCCTTTTACTTCTCTCTCTCTCTCTGTGTTTACAAGTGGTAATCTTTCGGGACGTGCTCGATCCAGCCCTTGGTGTCTTGTAACCGCCCTTGCTGGATGCCGGTGAGTTCATCGTATAACATTTGTCCGGTGGCGCCAATTTTGCCGTCGCAAAAGACGGTTTTCTTACCTCGGTGCGTGACGGAGCCAACCGGGACGACGACGACAGCCGTGCCGGTGCAAAAGCACTCGTCCGCGGACAAGACTTCATCTAAACCAACTTTTCTTTCCTCGACGGTGTATCCCTTATCTCTGGCTAGTTCGATGATGCTCTTTCTCGTGATACCGGGTAAAATAGTCCCTTCCAAGGACGGAGTGGCGATCGTTTTGCCTTTCACCACGAAAAAGTTGCACGAGGACACCTCCTCGATGTACTTGTTCTCTTTGGCGTCTAAATAAATAACGTCCGAAAAGCCCTCTTTTTTCGCTTGTAATTGCACCTTCAACACCGGAGAGTAGTTGCCGACGCATTTCGTCGACCCAGTTCCGCCTGGCGCGGCTCGATGGTAATCCTCTTCGACGACCAAATCGATCGGCGTCAACTGACCGCCTTTGAAATACGAAGCCACCGGACTGACGTAAATTAAAAACGTGTACGATGGCGCCGGACCTAACCCCAAAATCGCTCCAGTACCAATCAACAACGGTCGAATGTACAAAGATCCAACCCCAACCGGCGGCACGTAGTCTCTGTTCGCGCTGATGACCTTCTTCACCGCGTCTTCGAAGATGTCCTTCGGTACCGGGGGCATCGACATCCTCCCAGCCCCTTCAGCGAACCTCTTCGCGTTCTCATCCGGGCGAAACGTAACGATCTCATCCTCGGGCGTTCGAAACGCTTTCATGCCTTCAAAGATCCCTTGACCGTAGTTCAACACGGCCGCGGACGGCGACACCGAGATATTCCCGTACGGGCGAATGGACCCAACTTTCCACTCCCCATCGATGGTGCACTCGGCGACGTACATGGACTCAGTTTCGGTTAAACCAAAACCAAGCTTCGACCAGTCAATTTCCGGCTTCGTTATCGCGTTTGCAATCGTCGTTCTGTTCTGTTGTCTTCTATTTAAACTCATTCTGTTCGTCTTCTTGTTGTTGTTGTTGTTACCGCTGAGACTTCTCTTCCCGATGTGTCGCTGCGACGATAAAGCGCCTCCATTCATTCTGCTGCTGCTGGAAGAAGAAGAAGCGACTAAACTAGAACTATTATTATTCACCGAAGCAGAAACCGGGCCTCGAAAAACCACGGAGGACATCATTATCTCTTTTCACCGTCGCCGTGCTTTCTCTCTCTCTCTCTCTCTCTCTTTTTGTTCGCGTAAGCGCGGAGGAGAAGTAAAGCGCTTCTGGGGCTCCTTATCGCCTTCTGTGAAAGCAACTTTGGAGACGCAAACTTTGAAAAAAAAAATACCGAAACCCTAAAAATATAAATTTTCGTTCTCGTGAGGTGGGCACGACATTTCTTCAAACGAACACAGCTAAAAAAGAAGATGAAGATCGACGAAGTCGCATCGACGACGAAGAAAGCGCGAGTGGCCACGCACACGCACATCAAGGTAAAAACAAAAGCTTCTGTGCGCGCGCACGTTTTTTGTTTTATGATCGAAGAGAAGAACTTTAAAAAGAACGACGAAAGTTTTTGACGGGTCAATTTTCTTCAATGCATTTTTTCCGCGTCGCCGTGCGGCTGTTCGTTTTGAATTCTCTCCATCTCTCTCTCTCTCTGTCTTTCACACCACGCGCACTCACTCATTCGCTCTCTCTCGTCATCTACAGGGTCTTGGATTGAACGAAAAAGGCGCCGCGGTCTCGCAAGCCGCCGGATGGGTCGGGCAAGAATCCGCTCGAGAAGCCTCCGGCGTCGTCGTGGACATGATCAAAGAGAAAAAAATGGCTGGAAGAGCCTTGTTGCTCACCGGCGCGCCGGGCACTGGAAAGACGGCGTTGGCGTTAGGCATTGCGCAAGAGTTAGGGACGAAAGTACCGTTTTGCCCGATGGTTGGGTCGGAGGTGTACTCGCAAGAAGTGAAGAAGACGGAGGTGTTGATGGAAAACTTTCGAAGAGCGATTGGTTTACGCATTAAAGAGAATAAGGAAGTGTACGAAGGCGAGATTGTAGAAATGACACCCGAGGAGACGGAGAGCACTTCCGGTGGCTACGGGAAAGTTATCACGAGCGTGGTTGTCGGGTTGAAAACGGTGAAAGGGACAAAACAGTTGAAATTAGATCCGTCGATTTATGACGCGATGCAGAAAGAAAAGGTTAAGTTGGGAGACGTGATTTACTTGGAGGCAAACTCGGGATCGGTAAAACGAGTTGGGAGGTGCGATGCGTACGCTTCCGAGTTTGATTTAGAAGCAGAAGAGTACGTTCCGTTGCCAAAAGGCGACGTGCATAAAAGAAAAGAGATTGTGCAGGATGTAACTTTGCACGATTTAGACGCAGCCAACGCGCGTCCGCAAGGCGGGTCCGATATCATCTCAATGATGAGTCAAATCATGAAACCGAAAAAAACCGAGATCACGGAAAAGTTAAGGAAAGAAATCAATAATGTGGTGAACAGATATATCGACAGTGGTATCGCAGAGTTAGTCCCAGGAGTTCTTTTTATCGACGAGGTACACATGTTGGACCAAGAGTGTTTTACGTTTTTGAACAAAGCGTTGGAGTCGCAGTTGGCGCCAATTGTTATTTTTGCCACGAACAGAGGGGTGTGCCCAGTGAAAGGCTCAGATGGGATGGTGTCACCGCACGGTATTCCGGTAGATTTGTTAGATCGCTTGTTGATTGTTCGAACGATTCCGTACACGAGCGAAGAAAACGTGCGAATTTTAGCGGTTCGAGCGGACGTGGAAGAGATTGAGATGGACGAAGCGAGTTTGGCGAGATTAGGCGAGGTTGGCGACGAGACGACTTTGCGACACGCAGCGCAATTAATGACTCCATCGGCAGTGATTGCACAACAAAGCGGAAGAGAGGAAATATCGATTGCTGATTTGGAAGAGTGTCAAAGATTGTTTCTAGATCCAAAGAAGAGCGCGAAGTTGTTGCAAGAGCAAGCAGATAAGTTCATAACGTATTAATGCAAGGAAACTTTGCTTCGTTGCGTTCATTACGTTGGTGTATTAGTCCTAATATCTATAATGTATGTAGTGGTGAAACAAATAAGGAATGTATTATTTAAAAATAATTGTTATGGTACACTTGCTTTGATTTCGTATTACAACGCAAAACGAAGCGGGCGCGGCAGCTTTCGTTCTATGTATTTATTATTCATTTAGCAGCAGCAGTAGCAGCGGCAACAGCTTCTGCTGCGTTATCGTTGACTTGTTTATTTTGTTGTTTTTTACCACCACCTACATCCACAAACGTTTGTTGAGATTGTCCAGTCCCGCCTGATCCGCCATCGGAACCTTTCCTTTCGTTCCCGGAATCGTTGTTCCCGGAATCCGTGTTCGTGACGTTATTCTCGTACTCGATGTTCCCTTCCTCGAGAGTACCGTCGGAATCCCTCTTCGTCATGTGCATGAGTGGCTGTGGCTGCGTTTGCTGAGTCGCTGGCGATGCAGGTACGAGCGCATCACTCATAAGCATGGCCGCAGTGGCTTCGCGAGCACTTTCGTTGTTGAACTTCATGGAGTTCACCACGCCCTCCACCAACTTGGCTTGTTTCTTCTCCATGCTCGCGTTAGAAGAGGCGTTCAAGAAGGTTTGGTGCCCACTCGCAACTAGTTGCATTTGATCTTCCCACATTCGCTTCGATAACAAGTTCTTCTTCAAGTTATCTACAAGTAAAACAGTTGTTTCCCGGTCAATCGGTCGCATATTTTGCAAATTCTCCGCCGCTTCTTGCGAAGACATGCCTTCGTTCTCCAGCATTCTCGCGAATGCAGAATACACGACTTGGAAATTTGGTGTATTTTGATTCTCTTTCTTTCTTTGCGCGTCAGTTAACGAATTGTTCCGCGTAGGATTCCACGCTGAATGTTGCAACTGGTCGTTCGCTTGTTGGCCCGCCCCACCCAAGTTTGAGCCGTGCGCAGATAGGTTCGTATTTTGTTGGTGTTGTGGAAAGACTCCTAAACGCGAGGGACCCCCGGAACCAACACTCTTTTTCTTATTCGTCCCTTTCGACGTTGGGGTGTTCGGTGCCTTCCTTTTCGTCCCTCCTTTTTGTCCTTCGTGCGTGGCGCCTATCAAGGAGTTTCGAACTTGCTCTTGCATTTCACTCATTTGCTGCGTGATGTACTCGTGCGTCATGAACTTATACGGGTTACTCTTAGATCCACCGCTATTATCGTCCTCGTCGCTAATATTATTATTCATGGCGTTGTTTATGAAGTTGGTCGCAGTCATCATCAACTCTTTATCGTGACCGACGGTTTCTTTATATGAAGTCGTCGCCGTGCCGTTGTTACTATCTACTAAGCGGTTCGTGTCGTCTTCCGCCGAACCTCCTCCAGAAGCGTCGTTGCTATTCATGATTTCTCTATTGTTATCATCGTCGTCGTCGTCGTTGTGATTATCTGCTTCTTCTACTCCGTTATCAATCATACCGGCAAGTTGATCGTCGCTTCTAAACAAGTCATCCGCCGGAAGTTCACTTCCAAGATGCCCAAGCATGGCAGATTTCTGCAATGTCGTAGTTTTCTCCGCGTTCTTTTTCGTCGTCGTCTTCTTTGGTTTTGAACTTTCTTTCTTTTCTTTCTTCGGTATCGCTTTCTTATTACCGTCGTCGCTCGCGCTAATGTTGTTGTTATTGTTACTCTGCGATACTTCTTGTTTCTGCGACGGTTTCTTCAATGCAGCGGACCGAAGTCCATCGCCGCCTGTCGACTCCACCGGCCCTACTTTCGGCGGTGACGCTGGCTTCGGTGGCGGCGGTGGTTTCACCACCTTATGCGGATATGGTCGACTCGCCTTCTTCTTCGGCCTCGGCGGCGGCACTTTCTCCCCGGCGCCCAACTTTTCAATCTTCAAGAAATACTTTTGCGCGTGCGAACGGATTTGAATGATTGATTTCGATTTCACGTGCTCTTTTATTTGCTTCCAGTTTCGCTGGTACCTGTTTTTATCGCGGAGCGTTTTTGACAAGTAAAAGAGAGAGAGAGAGAGAGGTATAAAAAATGTCAGGAGTTTGCTACGATGCGGTTTCGCCGCTCGCCTCGCTCGCGGGCGTAAATTTTCTTCAGTCCAACACTAGAAAACGCGCGACGCCTTTTCGCGTCTGCGACGAGCGAACAAAAAAAAGAGGAGGGAGAGAATTAAACAAAAAACACGCACAGCGCGATGGCTTCCACGAACAACCCGTGCTCTTCCTCCGTCCAACTCTCTCTGGTTTTAGTGATCGTGTACTCTTTCCTCGCTTTCACCAGCTGCTGTTGTTCTTCCATCGCCGGGGCGGGATTTTTTTGAACTTCTTCCTTCTTTGTCTTCTCGTTGGTGGTGGTGTTCTTCGTCGTCTTCGCGCTCATTTTCTCAGAGATATCTCCCGGAGATATCTTTTGCGGCGAGAAGAGAAAAAAAATAAATAAATTGATGCGTGATCCTCGCTCTCCTTTTCTAAAAACAGAGGCGCGCGTGAATAAATGAGACGTTGAAAACGATCAGATCTCGTTCGGGAAGGATGGGCGTATCGCGCGCGAGTTTCTGTTTTCGCTTTTTTTTCGGTGAATCGAGCGCGGGAGAGCGCGTACTTTGTGTCACCGCGTAATTTTTTCTCGTCTAGTCAGCCAACAGTATTCAGTTATTTAGGGTAGCGGTACGAAACCCTAAACTCGTACAAAAGAAAGAAAAAAAAGCTCCTGGTTTTCCGTTAGAAACAACAGGGGACATTTCTTTTCTCTTTCTTATACATACGACACCAACGCGATTATTAAAAAATGGCGGAAGCAGAACAGGTCGTCGAATCGGCGAAACACCCGACCGCGTTACTCGTTCACGTCATCTTCAAATTCAGCGCCATTCTCGTGTATTTGTTTTGCACGTGGTTCTCCGATGATTTCGTGATTATATTCGTCGTGTTGACGTTATTGTTGACTATTGATTTTTGGTGGACGAAGAACGTTTCGGGACGATTATTAGTTGGATTGAGGTATTGGAACGAAGTCGAAGAGCAGAGCGGCGAAAGCAAGTGGCAGTTTGAATCGAGAGATGCGGAGGGGATGCGGTTGGTGGACGCCACGGAGAGGAGGATTTTCTGGTGGACGATATACGGTGCGCCTTTGGTTTGGCTGTTTTTCCTAACCACTTCGTTGACGAAGTTGAACTTTAACTACGCGTTGGTTTGCTTGATAGCGTTGGGGATGTTATTGACGAATTTAATCGGGTACATGAAGTGTTCGAAGGATCAGAGGGAACAGATTAGCGGGTTAGCGCAGAGAGGGGCATTGTCGTTTTTGACTCGAGGATATCTTTAGATTAGCGCGAATATTTGAATAAGTAAATTTCTAGTTTTATTTCTTAGTCAGTAAGTACATCAATGAATAAATAAATACTCAAACATCCTATCTATATAGTATATACACATCCAACTAAATCATAGTCTAGAGCGGATTTCGGCTTTTTCGTTTCTCTTCGATATCGTGGCCTGAATCGTACCGTGAGGCTCCGACGTGGCGATGTACACGTCGTCGTTGAATTTGTGATCTCCTCCGTTCGGTGTCATCGGTATGAAATGGATGTTTGGTAACGTAAATTTCACGTCTTTTACTTCATTGATGTTGTTTACGATCGCATTGCCCATGTCGTATAAGGTAGCTTGAACCGACGGCGAATATACGCCTCTCTGCGCATCGCCAAAGAAGTGGTCTTTGATGTTTTCGAGTACTCGCTGGTAGACGAAATCGTAGTTGACGTTACCGTTGTAATTACTTTTACTATTACTAAACCATCCTTTCCGTTTACTGGTATCATCATTTTCTCCTCCCGTGTCGTACGTCCACACGCAATCAATCGCGGTCGCTAAGATCCGTTCCTTTGTGTCTGGTAAACCGGTATACTTGTCTCTGAGAAATCCCTCGTACCCGCTTTGCGTCGTTTTCAACACCCGATAATCTTTCACCCCGCTCGTAACCGTTGGATGTCCCATTCGTTCTCTCATCACGTTTACGAAACACGTGCGTATTCCGCCACCAAATGTAAACCCGTGACTGTGATCAATACCTCCTCTGACTTTAGCTCGCTCCCACGGCGCTTGGTCAATCGTCACCGATACCCCTTCTATGAGCGGATACGTTTCGATAAACGTCCTGGCGAGACGAACGGCGTACTCTTCCATGGACACGCGCTCTTTACACCTTTGCGCGACCACGTAACACTGTTAAAACGCGAGAGAAGGATAAAAGAGAGAGAACTGTTTTAGTCGTTGAACAGAGCGTGCTCAAGAGAGAGAGAGAGGAAGAGAGAAAAAAAGCGCGTGAGCTCACACACGCAACGAACGCGATGAAAATTAGGGGAGACAACACCGCCCTTTCGAAACAATAACTGTACATAAAACGCACCATGTTCCTCGTCGTATCCGTCGTCGTCATCCCCGCGTTATCCCCGTTCGTGTACGCTTTCTCCATCTCCGGCGATATCAATCTCACGCACACCTCCCATTCGACGAAGTGATGCGTGTTCGTGTGCGCGTCTCTCCACGTGCGGCCGAGTCGGACTTTCGATTTCCCGTGTTCGTGCGCGGTTAGAAATCCCATTTTTTATAGAGTAAATTTCGAGGCGAGTTCACAAAGAAAGAGAGAGAGAGAGATTAAAGAAAGAGGAAAAAAGAGCTCAAAAAAATTCTCTCCTCCGTATCCCCGATCTCTGTCTTCCCGAAGAACGACCGATTTAGCGGCAGCGGACGACTGTGACTGAATCGAAGAAAAAGTGACGTGATGTAGATAAAATTAGAGAGATTTTGTTTTGTTTTGTCTTTGAAGCGACGCGAGAGAGCTACTCGTACTCGTAGGAAAAAAAAACGAAAAAAGTTCTCGCCGGGTCGATCTCTTCTCTTTTTTCTTCATTTTCACGCACATCTCATCGTGGGATAGAAACTCACGTCCGATACAACTCTCTCTCTCTTTTTAAACGCGCCTCGCGAGAAAAAAAAAGAGCGTCGTCCGTAATAATGGCGGACCACGCGCCACCGGTGCTCTCCGGAACGCTCACCAAGCGCGGCGGGAAAGATTTATACGGCAAAAACACCTGGCGGTTGCGGCATTTTCAACTGCACCTCGCGAACGATAAAAAAACGCAACAGCAACGGTTTAGTAGTGCCGCCGCGAACGATAACGAAGACGAGGAGGAAGAAAGAAGAGCGAGTTCGAACGCGAAGTTGGAGAAATCCGTGCTGAAATATTACGCGAGCGAACCGACGCACCTTCGGCAGCAACCGAAAGGGTCGTTTGAGGTGACGAGTAAGAGCACCGTTGTGACTTTAGAGGATGAGAAGACTCTCGAGGAACACGGTTTAGGAAGTAAATATCTAGGGAAGAAGTTGTTCGCGTTTTACTCAAAGATGGACGTCTCCGCGAAAGAAATCAACTCGGGCGTATCGAATCATGTGGTCGTATGCGAATGCGAAAATCAGCAAGTGTTGCAATCGTGGGTGACAGCTTTGAGCGACGCGATTGCGCGAGAGCGGAGCCGGAAAGCAAAGGACGGGGAGAAGGATGGAAATAGCGACGACGAGAGCGATACGGAAGTCGACGCGAACGGGAGAAAGAGGAAAAGTAGCGGAGAGAAGAAGAATTCGTTGCAAAGACACCAAACGAAACACGCGAGGAGAAGTTTCTTCAAAGGTGCGTTGGAAAGAGCGGGATTGACCGGTCCGTTGGGAGGCGTCGGGGTGCCCACACACTTGGAAGCGGTGTGGGAGCAAATCGCGTTTGTGGATGTCATGGCGGACGATGCGCTCGGGTTTGACGAGCGATTAATGCGCATACGAGATGAAAAAATGCCAATCCGGGAAACTTTGGAAACTATGAGCGATTCGTGTTCGACAATCTCGAGAGCTTTAGGAAGTTTGCAGTTTCCAATGTCGGTCCCAGAGACAAACGCGATTATGGAAGTGAGAAGAGCTTTGGATGATTTGACCCTGTTGTGCCGACAAATACCCGCAGGGACGCAAGATAACAACGCATTCACTGCTTTCTTGTCTGTGTTCATCGATAGAGTGCGGTCGATGCGTCCGGGTGCTTTATTAATGTTCCCGGGTGGATGGTCCACTCAAAACGATGGAAAATGTCGAGCGCTGATTTACACTTTACAACGATTGCAAGGCTCGTTCGTGTTTTCCGTGACCAACACGGGTGATGGATTAGAGTATCATCCCGTGAAAGCAGACCCATCTTCGGATGGATTCTTATACGGGATAACCACGCAATTGACTGAAGTTCCAATGGATATGTGCTTAGACTCTTCCACGTGGGCTTTATTACTGAGACCAATTGTCCATCCGCAGAAAACGGCTGAGATTGCTAAGGACCAAATTTATGCCAAAGTGTTGCCAATGTTGAATGGTCGTCCCTTATTCGCCTCGGTTGGCCCTACGCCGCTCCGAACAGTGCAGTTTGCACCAAAACCAGCCGGTGGTGATCTATCATATTCCTTGTGCGCTTTAGAAGCGGCGAGATGTGCGCTGTGCTCTTTAGGATGCCCGCCGAAGCGAGCCAACGCGCTCGTCGAGGTTGGCGTGAGACACGTCATGTTGGAAGAGGCGTTGCGGAATGTTTCTGAAATTTCACTCTTGAACACTTCCGCGTGCGTAGCTTTAGAAACCGCGTGTAAAACTTTAGCTCGATTTGCGACGCCTTACGCAGAAAAATTAGCCAAGCTAGAGAGAGAAAGCGGAGGGCAAAACGCAGACGTAAACAACGTTGGACCTGTACCTCCGGAAATCCTCGCGAGAATTTTGAAGTGCGTGGAAGCGACGAGACTAAGAGCCGCAAACGCTCGAAGGCCGACGTTACTGCCTCCACCGTTAGCTTCACCCATAGCGCCTAGAGATGCGAGCAACATGCAATTGTTCGGTAAAATCATGCTCGAAGGTGGGACGAATTTACTCGCCGGTGACGCCAAACCGCCGCCGATTATTCGTCCGGTCGAGTTATCCATGGTTCCAGATGTAGTCACTAGCGTAGAAGAAGCCGCTTTAGCAATGAGAAAAGCGGCGCACTGTTGCTCGATATTAGCCAATCAAGCCGATTTGACAACGAATTCGTATTCGCACAGAGTTGCGCTGTTGGTACATTTGTTCGTGCACGTCTTGCCTTGTCCGATGCCGTTGACGCACGAGGATAGAGAGTCGCACTGCTTTTGGCGGTCGGCGAGACCAAAATATGAGACGCAATTAGAGCTCGCACGGTCTTTAAATTTATGCTTAAGACATTTTGCCACGGCGTCGATGTCAGTTTCCGCCACGCGATCGTTTGATGCCAATCGATTATTGACATTATCGTGCATGGCGGCAATTATCGATGCGACGTTGAGAATGAAACCGTGCGATTTTCCGAGCGTTTTCTGCGAACACTACGATGGTGTAAACGAAGGCCCGACGAAAATGTTTGGGTTTGATACCGGTCCATTTTCCGTGGAAGCGGAGTATTTACGATTTCACTGCCCGGAAAGAATGACAAAATTGACAAAAATTTTAGATTACTTCCATTCGCTCACCGAGTCCGTTCAATCTTCACATACTTTGTTCCGTTGGGAAGATGACCAACAAGGCATGACTTTTGGCCCAGGAGAGGCTCGATTATTAGATCAAGTTGCGTTAGCGATCGGTTACGAACGGACGCCAGATGCCTTGTCAAATTACTTTTCGTGCGAAAACAGAGACATGGCGGATCATTACCCGGAACTCGTGGCATTGCGAGACTCTGTCTTCATGTTCAAAGCGCTGATGGCACCGACGAGCGATTCGCTTCCAGACTTGCGTCGATGGAAATTTCGGGATTCCCAATTGCATTGGAAGATTGAGCGTGACGAAAGATCCGGAGCGTATAACCTCAACGTTACCGCTTTCGATCGCCAAATGCGAGTGGCACCGTGGGCGCCAGAGTTGCGCATGGTTGCCGATAAAGACATCGACACGAAAACAGGAAAAAAGAAGAGGATATATGGATTTCGCTCCATCTTTGGTGGTGGGTTCTTAGCTAAGTCGATCGGTGATAAGCGGCCAAGGTGTCCACCTTCTGGAGGGAATCCATCTAACTTGGTTGGCACGCGAATCGATACCGAGGAGGACGTTTTGCATTTACAAACGTTGCCAACGTTTGACGATTTGCTCAAACCAAGCGAATCGGAACTCTTGTTGACGTACTTGACAGCACCGATGGTTCGCGTCCCGTTATCTCTGAGACTCTTTGCGGACGCGACTCGTTGTCGCGCTTTGTCTTCGCACGAAATCCAGCAAGTTTTGGATGCGGTGTTGTTTGAGCCTGGTCCATGGCAGCCGCCCGGGTTAGTGTTTGTCCCTCAAGAAATCCCCGCGAGCACGAGGCAGCACATGGCGACACCTTGTGGAGTTTTATTCCATGAGCTCTCTCACGCACCGGCGCCGTTGATTGATGCTGCAGAAGAGTTGCTAGCTTTAAGTTTAGAACTTGACACAGGAAGGCACGATGCCCCAGCCGTCCCGGGAGTTTTATTCGCCACTCGAGCTTTAACTCGAATGCTCGCGTTTATCACGACACTGATGGAGCAAGAGCACATTGATGATCCGAAAATGAAAACAAGAGGCGTCCAACCACCACCGAAATCGAAGAAATCACTAGAAAATGCAAAAGAAAGAGTGAATAAAGTCATCTCCGCGCGCGTTCGACCAGTTATTCGACGCTGGTTGAACCGAGCGGCAAAATGTGGCGCTGTCCGAGCTGCGTGTGCGTTGCACGCACACTTGGCGTACACGTACTACTGGACGAAAGCAGAAGATTACGATCTGGACGCGGCTACGACTTTATTTACTGCGCAAGCGTACATATTCGTTAACCATGTCTTTTTGGATACACCAGACGGTTCTGAATCTATGGATAGAAAACTAGCGAAAGACACCGGGGAAAACTTGATGGATTTAGGCTTCCCACCGAATGAGATTTTCGATATGTTCCAACGACAACGCAAAAACATGCTCGCGTGGGCTAAGGAAAACGAAAAGGAATGCAACGATGTTATGAATGGGATCGTTATAGCGCTGACGACGCGCGAAGGCAGTTCGTCGTTGCAGCAAGAAGCAATGGATGCTTCCGCAAATGCAAGAGGGTGGCGTCTGTCTGGCGAAGGCCGGTTCGTGGCACATCCAAAAGATGAAAGTACAGAAGAATGGCAAAGGAAAACGGAAAATACTAAAAAGATTCTACTTGAGGAGTACGGTGAACATTACGGGGAATGGTTATTAGCGACGACGACGCAGAACGCGGAGATGGAGGTGAATTGCCAACTCGGTGAGTTCACAGTCCGACGAAACCGTTTACGTCCGCTCGAAAACGCTATTCGAGAATTGCCCGATTTTGTTGCCGCCTTAGACTCTGTATTGAAAGAACGCAACGAAGAGTTTCGACAGAGGTTATTGAAAGAAGACGAGGACGTTGACGAGGACGATTCGTTTAGACGTTTGCTCGCCGTTTCGAAGTCCAATTCCATCATTGCCACAGTTTCCAATAACACGGACGGGACTGGCGCGAAAGTAGGAGACGAAAAATCACCGTTTGCCGAATTCGATGCTTCCGATGAAGTAGTTCACTGCGCAGAAGTGCGCAACACGGAACATCGCAAGTGGCTTCGATTGGTTGGCCTGCGTCACGATATCGAAATCTGGGATCCAGATCCTCGCGTGCCGACGCACAACTTTACCCGCCCATATGCGACAGGCGGCAATAACGCGGGTGCAAAAGTTATGAACGTTTTGAGCGTAGTTGGACTTGGTTCTGGATCGGGATTGACTGAAAAAGAACGATGGATTATGGATCGCTTAGAACCGATTATCCACGGCCCAGCCGCGGCTTTTCTGAAAGGCGTTGAGTTGTTCCTTCCTTCCGAAACGTTCAAAGGACCAATTGCCACCTTGCGAGGCGTAGGCGCTCCAGACGTTGTTGCGCCTGAGGTACAAAAATCTTCGTGGTGGTGGGGTAAAGCAACAAAGGTTCCAAAAACGTCCGTCGCGGACGAAGAAAACGCTAATAAGCTGCTCACCGAAGTTGTCGTCGTGCGAGATCCACCATTGGTACAAGTCTTCCGCGTAGAGTCTTTTGGTCGACGCTGGCGAAGAGCTTTGGTGTTTGCCTCAAACGCCTCGTGGTGTCTTGCGGATGTTGACCCAGACGGAGAGCCGAGTCTGAAAGACCCGAACGAAAGATTTTTGCTTTCTGCAGTAAGATTAGGCTCTCGAGTGCAGTCTTTGGTGGTAACGAGACACATCTCAAACAAACTCGGACGCCAAGCGTTTGTTCCCGAAAGGCACTTGCGAGGGATTATCCCGCAAGCGTTGTTGCAAGATTACTCTTTCTGGCGATCAGAAGTTACCGGAGATTTGTACGGTACTGCAAGACCAACAGCTAAACACCCACGAACGATGATTTACGTCCAAATAGAAGGCGCTAAAGGTACCACGCCACCGCCAGCGGAGGAAGACCCTACGGTCAGCGCGCTTGATTCAGTTTTTAGCGGCACGGCCAGTACTTCTAAAACCGGGTTGTTTGTTGACGACGCGCGAGGCATCGTTCATAGAATCCCAATGCCGACGAAAGATGCGAGCGATTTTGATTTTGATCCGCAGAACATGCCCGAAGGAACGCTCGTACTCGTCGATTTGCTATATGCTGCGGCAGGGCACACCTCTTCTGTTGAAGAGATGGAAGGCGAAAGCGACGACGTGTCGAACTTATTGAGCCCACGCGCAGAGTCGAACGAAACGCGACAAAATCCGTTAAAAGCGTTGGCGAGATCTATTGCCGCCGTCGAGGGTTTAGCACATGCGCTCGTCTGGGTCGATAAAAGTACAAGTGGCTTGAAGAAGAACGATGCGAGTGAATACATCCCCGTACAAAGAGTTGAACTGCCTCGATTAGGTATTTCCTTCCACGCGGTAAAAGACACGACTTCGAGTTCGCAAACGCGGTTAGAATGCGAAGAGCACGCCGGTCTATTTTTAGCGTCTGCAAGAACACCGATGTTGGATCGCTTGCTATCTGGTTTACCACACGCTATGTTGTTGGAAGCTCGCGACGGGCAGCTCGCAGTTTTGTTACCGGCTGGAGCCGCGCCAAGGCGTGCGGCGATTGATGCCGTCGCGAAACTCGGTGCGAGTAAAGGTTTGGGCGCGGACGTCATCGTCGATCGCTGGGACGTTGCGTGGCATGAAGCTGTCGGGGATTCGAAACATTACGTGTACACTGTCCACGCTTCGCATGCACATTTGGTGTGCGATTCCTTAGCCTCAGCCCTGTATCTCTGCACCATGCGATTCCTTGCCAGAAGATACGACGATGTGAAAAAACTTGTCGACTTACTCTTATGCGAAAACGATCCAACTAGTGAAGAAGCGCAGCTATGGGACGCATTAGGTCTAGCCGCTATTGAAGATCCAAACCCAGATGCATGCGCGGCTAGGCTTAAGATTCTCCGTGCTGCTAAGGGTACTGCTGCGATGGATCGTTTAGCTGGCTTAGGTTTCAACGAATCCGTCGAGTGTTTGAAATACGTCCAAAATTGGCGCGCAATAAGTGCAAACGTCCGATTAACTGCAGAAGAAGAACTGGATGTCGTTGACCAAACTACTGCAAGCGCGCGAGTTACCGAAGCACAGCGTGCAAGTTTCAGAACGCGAAGGAAAAATCGAGACGAGAAGACGCTCGAGGAAATCATTGCCGCCGATCCATTGCTGTTGAATCGAGCAAGTTACTTGCGTTTGCTCGTTCATCATGAGCGCAAACTGTTAATGAATGATCAAATGAACAATAGTTTAGGACAATCGCAAGGATTTCCTCTCTTTTACCCGCCAATGCCGGAACACAGCGAATTCGATTCTATCGAAGACTTTTCCGCCTTTGACGAAGCCATCACTGGCGACGGTCCGCTTGGAAAACTCGCCGGCTGGACGTCGAGCTATTCTCGACCAGACGATGTATCTGTCAATGGTAGTAATGGTCTCAATGCCGTCAATAAATGGATTGATGGGGGTTCGTTGGCGTTACAAAAAGAGCACGGTTTCCCTCTACTCTTTGAATTGCTCACGAGCACAGTGCAGCTGCGTGTATTACCAGGTGACGACCCTCATCGATGGGGTAGGGCTTTGTTACGATTTGTGCCAAAACAACAGAGTGAGAAAATTGGAACTTTGATGTCCATTTTACGCGTATTGGCAGCAAATGCAGACATCGCGAGGGAATGCCCGCGCGCAGAAGAGCGTACATTGGGCGTCAAACTCTCGGCCATGTTTACGCAAGACGGTGCGGTAGGGCAACTCTTGAAACGTGTAAAACCGTATTTAAAAGAAAATCGAAACCGTTTACCGTCACAAATGAATTTCATCGGCGATCGTTTCGTTTCACCTCCGGCATGTGAAATGGTGATTGATGCGTGGTATCAAACTTTACTCAATGGGTCGAGATGGGCGTTACCTAGATTTGCTTCGGCAACGTTACGACAACGTAAATACCCACTCGAGAATGATCCACAAGTATTGCAGAAATACGGCGCGAATAATCTCGCAAACGTGGATTTGAACTATTTAAGTTCGCAACCGTTAGCTGTTATCGATTTAGCGACGATAATAGTGCCTGTCGAGGATGACCAAGCGCGAGATGCGATTGAAAGCTGCTTAGAAAATGGTTCCGGAGGTTTGCCATTTGACGTGTCGAGACACCCTTCTGCGGCTACACCAATAGCGAAACAGACCTTGACGAGATTACGGCAAGATTTGAAATCGAGCGCGGATAGGATTGCAAAACAAAAACAAGATCTAGCAAACGTGTCCACGAATGAACTCACGTTGAAAGGTTTTACCTCCCTCGATTGCGAGCAAATTGCTATCGAAGCGGCAGCGTCCAAGGCTGGTCAAGCATCGATAAACGCTCGAGCTGTGCTGCGATCGATATTGGAAAAGTTAGCGAAACAAGTTGCGCTCGATCGTGCAGCTGCTTCAGAAGCTGCCATGGTTGCTACGGCTACGGCCAATGGCCTGGATAGATCTGCAACTGTTCGATTTGAGATGCTTCGCCTAGGTTTGCAACGACGCTCGGGCGCATGGGCCGAGGCCACGTACGACGATTTACTCGAAGCGATGGCGTGTGAACACGGGGAGAAGAATTTGTTGAAAATAACCCCAGGGGTGAGTTCGGAAAAGGTGAAACAGGCGTTACATTTTACTGCGCAAGCTCTTCTGTTAACCGCTAGAGCCGCACAAGGTGCGAAATGTGCCGCTGCAGCGGCAGACACGTTGTTAGCTTTATCGAAGTGTGCTAAAACTGTTGAACGCGATGGGAAGGCATCGCTAGCTTTAGATTTAGGTTTACGCGCAAAAGGTTTGGCAAAAATGTTGTGCGAGAAAAGATCGTATTTTAAGAAGAGCGTGGCGGCGAGTCGCGAGCAGCAGCAAACACTAGCGAACGAGCATGACCCGTTTGCGGAAACCCCGGTGACGCCATCGCTGACGTATTTGACGTACGATCCCCGATTGTTGATGTTTGAGTTTTCGCTTGCTATTATTTTGCGTCAGCGACAAGTTCAACTGACGAAACAGTTTGTTCAATCCGCGGAGAGAGGTGGCGGCGAGTGCGCGCAAATGCTTATGGGCGAAGGTAAAACCACCGTTGTTTGTCCATTACTCGGTTATTTACTTGCGACTGATACGCGAATGGTATGTCAAGTTGTGCCGCACGCTTTGCTTGAATTTTCGCGAGGCACGTTGCGCAAATCCTATTCGGGCGTTATCCGAAGGTCAGTGGTCACTCTAAAGTTTGATCGATATACTACTTTGAGCGACGGAAAATTGCTCGATGCAATGCGCAAAGCTAGAGACGAACGAGCTATTGTCATCACCTCACCGACGGCGTTGAAGTCACTTGCATTGAAGTTCCTCGAAGCTTTGCACTTACTCGATCAATCACACGTAGCGTTTGAAGAATCAAGAATGAACTCGAATATTTTAAAACAGTCGAAGGATATCGTTACGAAAATGTTTGGTGTCAGAAGGGGCAAATCGAGGTCCGAGCGCGTCGCCGATGCCGGAGCATTATCGGAAGAGGAGCTCGAGGCGCTGCGAAAGGAGGCGTTTTGCGCTGCTGAAATTTTTCAAATTTTCCATCAAGGTCTCCTCATTCTAGACGAAGTTGATTTGATTTTACATCCGTTGAAATCCGAGTTACATTGGCCATTAGGGCAAAGAATTCCGTTAGACTTTTGCCAATCGAGAAATGGTGACGGTTTGCGCTGGAAACTGCCGTTTTTTTTACTGGATGCCGTGTTTTCATTATCCAACGAGACAAATGGATTTATGCCTTCAACAAAGGAAGCTCAAGGTTCACAAGAAGCGACGGAGATTTTGAAGTTAATTCACACTCGAATTACAGATGCGATCAAGGAAAAAGCAGTTCAAGCAGTGCCTCACGTGTGCGTGTTGGATCGAAAATGGTACCATCAGTCTTTGCGTCCGCTCCTGGCGAGGTGGATTTCCGTATGGTTAAGAGCACACGGTGCGTTAAGAAACATGGATGACGAAACGTCGCTCGCGTTCTTACTACGAGGCGATAGGGATGCTTCGACGCAGTTACAACGCGAAGCTGAAGATGAAGGCGTGAAGATGGCAAATCTTGCCCGAGACTGGTTAAACGCGCTACTCCCTCACGTCTTGTCCAAAATCAATCGTGTAACCTTTGGCTTGCTCACGTTGCACGACGTGAAAAATTTGGAGGAATGGACGCAAGCATCGGTGCCTTTATCGCGAAGACTGCTAGCGGTACCATTCGTTGGTAAAGATATACCTTCGCGAACGAATGAATTTTCGCACCCAGACGTGGTCATTGGCCTTACAATTGCAGCTTATCGTATTGAAGGTTTGCGCAGATCTGATTTTAAGATTGTTTTGAAAGCTATGCTCGAGCAGTTCTCGAACGAGGCTGGCGCTCAACAAAAACGACCGAGTTCGCAGAAATGGGCGGATTGGGTTCGATTAGCCGGCAAATCCGTGAGAGGTGAAGCGAGAGCTAAAGCGCAATTAGAGGCAAGGCGCAAATCTGCGCATCAAGGTATGCATTCGCATCTGAACGTTGGCAAAGTTTCCGGCTTTGATGCACTACTCGCGGATATTTCAAACGTTGAATTGAATCAGTCCTTAGATGCCTCTTTCCATTCGTCTCCTTCATGGTTAAACGACGAAAACGAAACGTGGCCATTAAATCTCGTCGATATGCGTGACCACGAACAGGTTGAAGAATTGTACCAACTCTTGAGAATGGTTCCAGAAGTCATTGAAACGTATTTAGACACGTTCGTGTTTCCGGAAACTGCAAAGCATCAAGGCATGAAACTTTCCGCGACTGGTCAAGAGCTTGGTGGCGACGTTTTATTCCCTGTGCGTTTAGGTTTCTCGGGAACTCCTGCGGATTTACTCCCTTCCGAGTTGGGCGCGCCGAAATTTGAGCTGGGGACAGATGCGAAAGTGTTGGCTACCTTAAGTGACCGAACCGTGGTTTCATGTCAAGATATGTCATCTGACTGGACCGTCGACAATATTTTGAAAACTATTGCAACTGCAGAGCCTCCTTTACATGCACTGATTGATGCGGGCGCTTTGATTACAGGTAAAAGTAACCGTGCGGTGTCGAAGTTTTTATTGGAAAACGGACTAGAGTGGGCAGAAGGGTGCGTGTTTCTGGATGAGAATGATGCGCAGATGATTTTGATGCGTCGTGGACCATGGGAAGTGATTCCTTTAGCACGCGTTGCTGCCATGCCGTATTCGAAAAGGTTTTCATTTTATGACCAGGTGCACACGACTGGGATGGATATCAAACAAGCTGCAGCGTCGAGAGCGGCGTTGACGCTAGGCAAAGATATGACTTTGCGAGATTATGCGCAGGGGGCATGGCGTATGCGTGGCTTAGGAAATGGACAAACGTTAGAGCTGATCATTACTCCTGAAGTTTCCAAGCTCGTTGCTACAGAAGTCGCCATTGGCGAAGGCCGTTTGCCGCAAACCCGCATCGCGGAGTTGCAATCCATGACTGATGATGAAGCAGAGCGGATGCGACTACGAGACGTCTTGGCGTGGCTCACCATCAACACTATGCGCGCAGAAAATGTACAAGCGGGTTTGTTAGCTGAACAAAGAGCCGCAAATGTCTGGAGAAAGCATGCCTATCGTCTCTTACTGGAAAGAAACATGACGGTTGGTTCCCACAAATGTACCGATGAAACGCAAAAATGTCTCGATGTATTTCGGGAACGCGTAACGTTTATTGTTCAAAACGCAATCCCCGAAAAAATGTCAGCTTCAAGACGTCTCTCGCAGCTATGTAGGCAATACGAGCACATCATCATGCATAACGAGAAAGCGAAGGAACATTTACGGAACATTGTCGCCGATGTCACGCGAATGGAGGCAGCGACGTTGGAAGCCAAACAACGCATGGCCATAGCAGCCGCAAATAATGATGGATCAGAAGCCTCCGGCGATCTCGGCTTCGAAGGTGCGAACATCGACAGAGTTTTGCAATCAGAACAAGTTCAAGAAAACGAGCAAGAGCAGGAAACTGAACAGGAACAAGAACAAGAGAAGGAAGAAGAAAAGATGGAAGAAATCATCGAAGAATCCGCGGCGGTAGTGAAATACTCTCGGGATGACGAAACACAAATTGCGTGGAAGTTGGACGATCTCGCCGAGCCTCAACGTTTACCGTTTTATAAAATGCAAACGTTTAAAGTATACCAGCCCGGAATGAAATTGAAACACACCGATCCACTGCCGTTTCCAGATTACTGTTGGTTGAGTAGGAATTACTTCAAACCTGGATGGGCATTGAACGCCCATCGACGATTGAAGAATTCAATCATTGTGATGGATTTGATTCCAGATCTAGACGAATTAGCCAGTGATTTAACGAAAGCTTCTTCGAGCAATGGACAACAGAATCGTTTATCGCTGGCGCAAGAAGACGCATTACGAGCCGCCTTCTCGATGTTTGATGGTGGCGGTACTGGCGCTCTGAATGAAAGAGAGCTTAAGGATGTCTTGCGAGCAATCGATGCTGTCGTGGACGATGACGAAGTGCGCTTGACCGAACTAGCAAAAGAAGTTGCTCAAGACGCCGCAAAGCTTGGTTTGCCTTCATCGGGCGCTGGCGTTACATTCGAGGAGTTGAAGAGAGTCATTCGTCAAAAGAATATTTATGCTTTGCAAAACGGTCGATATTATGTAGGCGTTTCTTTAGCTGAAGCGGAATCGATTCGCGTCGCCATGCACTTTTCCGATTGCGACGAGCAATCGAACGGTGATATCGTCAAGTTCAAGAACGTGCAAGTTGCGCTGCGAATTGCCGGTGGAACTTTGTTGGAAGGCTCGAGAAAATACACTCCGGCTGGTGTGTTCCAAGGAGCAACGGCGGAGCAGTGCTTCCGATTTCTCGATTCGCAACTCGATTTCGAAGAAAGAGAAGTTTCCTTGCTCCTCCGCGCGCTACAAGAAGCACCTTGCGAAAAACGCGCGGCCTTCTTTGAAGCCGTCCGGAACTGTCGACGTCGTCCGAGGATTCCGTGGCAGGAAACACCTTTAGCGAAAGCGTTGACAACGGCAGACGAGTTTCATCTACTCGCCAGTCGCGCACTTACCGCCCGCGTGCGTGCACAATTGAAGAGAAAACGGATGCGATTGTTGGATTGCTTCCGAGCGTTTGACGTTGAACGTGCTGGTTCGTTATCATACGAATCCTTATATGGCGGTTTGTCTTGGTTAGGCGTCGAGTTATCGCCGACTCAAATGTTGGATTTGGCGAAGCGAGTCAATGTTTCAGGTACAGGCGTCGTCTCGAGAGAGGAATTCGAAATCGCATTTGGACCGGACGACGATTGGCAAAAAGAATGGGAGGAAGAAGATCGCGTGAACGCTGCCGGTGGTGGCCATAAGCATCATCAAGTTAGGAATGATAACGTAAGTATGAACAACATGATGATGGAGTCTCAGTTCCCATCGAATCGAGACGTGATACCAGCGGTGGTGAACAACAGCATCGATGACTTACTCGGTGGCGCCGGTCCTCCCCTTCCGAGATACGATCAACAACCGGCTCAACAGCACAAGAAAAAAGCTGTGCAAACAACTGCGCATGTCTCCATTGATGACGGAACCGGCTTAGGAGATTGGGCGTCCATGGGCATGGCGGCAACGCTACCAGACATTGCGCCTCAAAAAACGACGCCTGCGGCGACGAAATTGTCCGGACATGTTCCGTCTCGAGATGATCCATTTGGATTAGGTAGCAAGAAAACTGCGTCTACTGCTCGTGCTCCTCCTGCTGCGCCTCCACAACCGGAAATGCTTGCTTTCGAAGATTGGCTTTCCGGCGACGTGAGTAGTTCACATTCGCAAAAACCGCGCAGCTCCACAGCTGTGACTGGTGATTTGATGGGAGGCTCAAACGCCATGCGCAATAATCATGCGTTTGGAGCGGCTGCTATTGAAGATGCTCGAGCAAACATTTCGGCGAAATCTTTGCACAAAGAGTCGGACCGAGAGAAATTGCGTAAAGATGCCGCCGCAGATGCAAAGCTTACGCGCGATGTCGTTAGGAACTTTGCAGTGTCTTTAGTTCATCATAAAAATTTCACTCGCAGTTGGAGTTCGGAAGGCACTGGGAGTAGAAAATTTGGCACGACGTGGTTCCCCAACGGTGTAGTTGCCGCTTTTGCGTCAAGTTCAGACGTGTCCAAATTATCTAAGAAGGAGCGCATAAATATTGGGTATTTCGCTTCCTCCAGTCGAGGTGGTCCAGCAGCAGATGGGGCATTTGCGTTTGAAGTGAACGACGGTAGCGCTTTCGCGCTCACAGGTTCACAGAACATGCCGAGAATGATTGAGCGCTTATTTCCCTTACCGGTCCGGTTTCGACAAATTTTTGCGCAGCAATGGAAAGCATCAGGTTTGTTTGCTTGGTTACCAATAGCCCCGCCTGGTCACGTTGCTTTAGGTATGGTGTTTACAAATAGTCCAGAAGCTCCTTCGATTTCCGAAACAAACGTGCGGTGCGTTCCAGAAATTTGGTGCGAACGTCCATCGGTCGCACCAAAGATGGTATGGAGTAACGAAGGAAGTGGCGGCGCGCCATGTTCGATTTGGCGAGTGAACTCACTGGGGATGTGTCATGCAAAAGTTGGGTTCGATGCTCCGCGACCAGAAGAATTGTGGGATATTAAACGCGGGAATTTGATTCCAGCGGAAGCGATGAATAGCATTCGCGTTGACGTCAACCAAAACTCGAATCTGCACAATTATAAAACGTCTTACGGAGGAACGGGGATATCATCAGATTCACCTGGGCCTCCCTCGAGATCTGCAGCGAGAAGTAGTTACGGTCAAGCGAGACAAACTGGGTATAGACCGAATCATGATCGAGGGTACGGGGCATCTTCATTGATTTGATGTAGATAAATTTTAATCGAGTATAAATATTAAAAACAACATCTTATTGCTCTCGAGCTTTTTACATCATCAGAACCTTTGGGTCTAAGCTTCGTTCTTTTTTCTTTTCTACTGCTCGAGGCCTTTTCACACACATTTCACACACACAAACACACACAAACATAAAACTTTTCGTCAAGCGAATGCCAGCGCATTATCATTCGCCTCGAGGGAACAATGGATTATACAATTCTTTTACGTCTCCTCTTCTCAGAGGATGAAACCGCACGTATTAGATGTTACGTGGCGACAAAATACCTCGGCTACCGGATCTACCAGATTGAACCGTGCCCGGCGAATTCATCGTCTTACCTTGTTGACGAACACCCGCGTTGGTTGGAGAATAGTGCGCAAACTGTTCCTTAGCGTGCGCGATACCGGCTTCCATCTCTTGCGCGGCTCTCACCGAGTCCGACGAGATTTGCATCTCACGATCCGCAGCAGTTCTAAACGACGTTCCATTTCTGGCCGCTTGTGCTGCCGCAACCGTTGCCGGTGAAGCTCCAGAGTGCACCTCGAGTTGCGAATGAATGCTCGCAAACTTCGCTTGGATGTGTTCCATTTGTTCCAACTCAGCTTCCAACTTTTGTTGTCTTTCTTCCAAAGCAGCACGAACGTTCTTTACGTTGAAGACTAAGTCCAAGTTGACGTCAAACGCATCTTCCATTTCGTTTCTTAAATGGTGCGAGAAGTCGTTCAACAACGGCATCAAGAAGAAGCAATTGAATTTCAACTCCACGGATTGAACGACATACGTGCGAATTCCCGAATAGATTTGACGAACCAACAGGTCGACAACATCTAATGTCACTTCCTTCATGTTGCGGTTCCACAAGGTATTTTCGACCAAGTCCATCAACTTTTGATCTTTCGGGTTCACTTTGGCCAAATCTCTTGAGGATGACGAGGACATGCCCGAGGTCGCTCCGTACGAGTTCTTTTCATCCACTCTGGCATCCGGGTGTAACACCGATCGCAAGCCAGACTTGTTCCCAGAGTGCAAAGACCACGTGACAAAGTTCGTCGTGGAGAGCAAATCTTCACGGCACTTCTCTTGGCACTCTTTAACGCGTTGGTCCACAAACTTGGCAAACGAGGCACCGATTTTCTTCAAAAAGACTTCGTGGCCACTTAAAATTCGCCCTTCTTTTTGTAACAAGTACATGGCAACCGGTAACATGCGTCGAGCGATGTGCGCCAAACGGAAACCCAACTGGTGCACAAATGGCTCAAAAGTATCTTTGGCTCGACTCACGGCAATAACACACGCGGTTCGGGTGTAATTGACCCCATCGTGAACTTCATCCACGCCGCACGCGTTGATGATATCTTCTCTCGAAACCTGCGGACACTGCACTTCGCCAACGATTTGGCGGAACTCTTCCAAAGCTCTTTGGTATTGCGCGCCACCAAATAATCGCATTTCGGCGTTCGGTATCGGGTTTTCACTGCTCACTGGGCGACCGTCATTTGAGACGAATGCGCCGCCTCGAATGTGTTCGTGCGACAACGTCTCGCCAAACACTCTCGGAGGCGCCGCGAGCGTACCTCTCAACAATTCTGGAATCTTCTCCAAAAAGTGTTGGTAAAACTGTCTTCCTTTCTCTTTCAACTTGTCTTGGTTCATATCTGCGAGCTCACCGACGGTTTCTTCCAACTTGTTCGATGCGTGGCGATGTTCTCTTTCAAGAACCGGGACAATTGTCGGGACATTGTCCAAGTATCTTTGTTGCAACAGACGTTCGAGGAAGTGTCTCAACTGAGATAAACCCGAACGAGCACGTTCACTCGGTTCTAATCGCCTGTCTAATCTTCTTTCCAACTCGACTATATCTGCTTGCTCGCGTTGGACAACCGCCTCTCTGAAATGGTCGTTTGAGCGGAACATGGAGTCTCGGGTCAAACCAACTCTACCGCTCGGTACAGACGTAAAGAACGGCCCACCCCCTAACATAGCGGGAGAATCAAGTAAGTGTCTTGGAGGGTGCATGAACATCTCCACATCCGCAGCTCTCGCAAACTGTGGGATTCTCGTGTCAAACTTGGTCGACACGACAACAGTTCTGCGCAGCTCTGGGTCACATTCCATGACAGCCTTTCTCGTCGTCGCGTTCGACCAATCCGAGTTATCTTCCAAGCACAATATGATGTAATCTGGGTTTTGCATCTTTGCTTGCACCAAGTTCTCGACCATTCTCGCCTGTTGTTGCATGCCGTTGAACTTTCTCCCCGGCGCAGCGGAGATCAACCCCGGCGTATCAATAATCGTAAGATTTGGACAGTATTTATATTCAATCTTCACGACGATATCTTTCGCCCAAAACGAGTTTTCTTGCTCCAATCGAGAGTTTTCGCTCTCGATGAACGCTTGCAACTCTGGCAAGGACAACTCTTCCTCCTTGCCCAACGTGTCGTCTTTAACCAAGTAGCATCGAGGCTCCACGGCATTGTGGTTATACTTCATGTTGATGGCAATCGGTCGTCTGGTTTTCGTCCCACCTCCGACGTGGTTAAACTGAAAACCCATCAACGCTTCCACCAACGCGCTCTTACCGTCCGTTTGATGCCCAACGACTAACACCGCCGGAGAATCGAACGGCTTATCGAATTCCTGCGCCAGCGTGTGCAACTGCGAGTACGCCTCGTACAACTTCTCGTTGGACGGATCGAAAAACTTGGGCGCGCCGCCGCTCGAGTTCTTTTGCGGGTTCCAGTACGTGCTCTTGCGCAAATCTTCCGCGGAAGAGTTGCGACCGACATTCATGGACGCCGTCGGAGCGAAGTTGTCCGTCTCGTCAGCCTGTGTTCGCGCGCGCGCGTTGTTATTTTTTGAAAAGTAGAACAAGAAAAACAAGTCAGTCAGAGGCACACCACTCTCTCCCAAAAAAGGAAGAGAAAAATGGAGAGAAAAAAGATACAAAAGAGAGAGCGAGGAATATATATATCATCTGGAGGAGAGAGAGGAAGCGCCCGTTCTGATCCGAGATAATGAACGCGCAAATGGAGAGATAGAGAGAGCGTCATCTCTCTCTCTTCTTTTTCCCACGCGCGCGATATGATGACAACAACGCCGGACCCCCCCGCATAAAAATTCAAAAATGGCAACGGCTATAAAATGTGTCCGTTGTTCACATCCTCGGGAACGATCGTCCACAAAAAAACTAAAACACCTACCCCATACGCGCTCGCGGCTGCATTCACGGCCGAAGATAACGGTGCCATCGATCCTGGCGATAATCCGGTGGCTTTTTTCACCCAACTGTCCGACGTATTTCTCGACGACGAGGGCATTTTTTTTCGTTTCGTGTCTGTCGTGCGTGCACAAAAAAAGACTGCGGAAGAGCGTTTGCCGGCTGCCAGCTGGCAGAGAGAATTTTGAAATTTTTTTAGTTTAGGGTTTTTCGAAATTTCTCAAATTTTTTTCGAGCGCACGAGGGAAGAAAAGTTTTAGATAACGCTAACGCTTTCTCTCTCCATCGCTTGCGCCTTCAGAGTGAGAGCTTAGAGAGCTGTGTATATTTCTCAACGCAAACGCAATCTCGATTTGAATACTCGCACACGCACACGCACGCATATATATAATCGCGACGCGTTAGTATTCTCACAAAATCTTACACACACGCAATACAAAAGAAATATTATGTTTGCTCAATCCTGCGTACAGCGCTCTTCTTCACCTTTTTTCTCCAATGGACAAAAGA
>Ga0181607_10000885_pt1 | contig 26477 bp, 21 predicted proteins | sample 041ome_9_FD_132420 | JGI IMG/M metagenome (GOLD analysis project Ga0181607, IMG submission 132420) | Coastal salt marsh microbial communities from the Groves Creek Marsh, Skidaway Island, Georgia - 041413US metaG (megahit assembly) | ecosystem: Environmental > Aquatic > Marine > Intertidal zone...
ACCCGATCGGGTTCAGCTGCTGGCAGGTCAATTTTGTTTAAGACTGGCACAATTTCATGGTCAGCCTCAATCGCCTGATAGACATTCGCGAGGGTTTGCGCCTCGACACCCTGACTGGCATCGACGATCAGCAAAGAGCCTTCGCAAGCGCTTAATGACCGAGACACCTCATAGCCAAAATCGACATGCCCTGGCGTATCCATTAAATTCAGCACATAATGTTGGCCATCTTTGGCTGTGTAATCCAGCCGCACCGTTTGCGCTTTGATAGTGATGCCGCGTTCGCGCTCAATATCCATACTATCAAGCACTTGTTCTTTCATCTCGCGATCTGACAAGCCGCCACACGACTGGATCAACCGATCGGCAATGGTGGATTTGCCATGATCAATATGCGCAATAATCGAAAAATTTCTGATATGTGACGTGTCGGTCATTTTGCTGAACTATTAACTTCCATGATGGCCCAAAACGGGTGATAACATTCTAACACGGCTTTCCTATACAACAATTTCTTGGTAAAAACCGCTTTATTTACAGCCAGCGTCAGTCATTTTAACATTTTTTGCCTATTTATAGAGCAAGATTATCCCTATATTAGCAGGGAACATTTAGGATTGTTTGCCGCCACAAGATGTGACTGACATCGTTTTTTTGCCTTGCACAAAGGATAAGTAAGACCAATGCCACGTTTGCGCCATGAAAAATACAGCCCCTTCATAGGGCCCCAGCTGGATGACCGGCAATGGCCCGGTCGCCGTATTGAAGCCGCACCAATTTGGTGTTCGGTTGATCTGCGTGATGGCAATCAGGCGCTTATCGAGCCAATGGACAGCGCCCGCAAAATGATGATGTTCCAAACCCTTGTGAAAATGGGGTTTAAGGAAATTGAAGTTGGTTTTCCGGCAGCATCAGAGACAGATTTCAATTTTTTACGTGAATTGATTGAAGGCAACCATATTCCTGACGATGTAACGATTCAGGTGTTAACACAAGCGCGTGAAGAATTAATTGCCCGCACCGTTGACTCGTTGCGCGGCGCCCCGCATGCGATTTTGCATCTGTATAATTCAACATCAACGCTGCAACGCCGTGTGGTATTTAAAAGCGACCGCGACGGCGTCAAACAAATTGCTGTTGATGGCGCCAAGATGGTGGCTGAAAATATGGCCAAGGCCGGCGCCGAACATTTGCGCCTGCAATATAGCCCAGAAAGCTTTACCGGCACCGAACTGGATTACGCGCTTGATGTATGTGAAGCGGTGATGGAGGTATGGCAACCCACCGCCGCCAACCCGACTATTATCAACCTGCCGGCCACTGTGGAAATGTCGTCACCCAATATTTACGCAGACCAAATTGAATGGATGCACCGGCATTTCAGCAATCGTGACGCGGTTATTTTGTCATTGCATCCTCACAATGACCGAGGGTGCGCTGTTGCGGCAACTGAATTGGGGCTGATGGCTGGCGCTGACCGGGTTGAAGGCACTTTATTTGGTAATGGTGAGCGCACCGGCAATGTCGATCTGGTGACAATGGGGCTCAATATGTTCACCCAAGGCGTGGACCCGCATCTGGATTTCTCAGATATAAATAATCTGATCGAAACTGCCGAATTCTGCAATCAATTGCCAGTGCATGAGCGCCACCCTTACGCGGGAAAGCTGGTGCATACGGCATTTTCTGGCAGCCATCAAGACGCCATTCGCAAGGGTGTTGATGCCTTGGCAGATGCTAATCAAGATATTTGGGAAGTGCCCTATCTGCCGATTGACCCAGAAGATATTGGCCGTACGTTTGAGGCTATTATCCGGGTGAATTCGCAGTCTGGCAAAGCTGGCGCGGCGTATCTTTTGGAGGTTGACCATCATATCCGCCTGCCACGCGGCGCCGAGATCGAATTTTCCAAGCTGGTCCAGCATGAAGCTGACACAACTGGCAAAGAGATCACCAGCAAACGCATTTGGGAATTGGCCAGCGCGCATTACATCCTGCCAAAGGGCCGTTTTGAATTGATCAATTTTGAATCAAGCCGCGCAACCCGTTCGGGCGAGTCAGAACGTGTCACCGCGACGATCCGGCATAATGGCGAGGATGTTGTGGTATCGGCAATAGGCAACGGCCCTATTTCAGCTTTTGTGGAAGCTATGCGCGGTGAGTTTGGTCTGTCTTTCCGGCTGGCCGATTTTGGACAAAACACCAGATCAGCAACATCAACAGCCGAAGCCGCCGCCTATGTTGAACTGACCGTCAACATTGATGACGGCACCAAGTCAATCTATGGCGTTGGCATTGATACCTCTATCACAATGGCACCCATTCACGCCTTGATAAGCGCCTTAAACAAACTGCCAGCCTAGCGCACCGTGGGCTAGCGGCCCTGCCATTGCGGCTTGCGCTTTGCTAAAAAGGCGGCGACACCCTCGGCGAAATCGTCGCTTTGATAGCAGGCGTCAATCAAATCGCGGTCATCTGGGCATGGCGCCGCCTGCCGAAGCCGGCGTAGCCCCTCAAGGCTTGATTGAATGGTTAGCGGCGCCATCGTGATTAGGCGTTCTGCCAATGTGGTGGCGCGCGCCATCAAGCTGTCATGATCGTCCAACACATCATGCACAAAACCGCTGGTAAGGGCCTGTTCAGCTAACATTAATTCAGCTGTCAAAATCATATGGGCTACCCGTGCCTCGCCAAACAATGCCGCCAAACGGCGTAAATTCTGTACCGATAAACAATTGCCAAGCGTTCGGGCAATCGGCATGCCAATTTTCACATCGGCGCTGGCCAGACGCAAATGTGCCGCCGCCGCAATCACCAGCCCGCCGCCGGTAACCGCCCCGTGCATGGCGGCAATAACCGGCACCCGACACTGCTCTATAGAAGCAATCACAGCCTCCACCCTAGCTTCATAGGCTTGACCATCCGCGACCGATTTAAAATCAGCAAACTGGCCAATATCGGTGCCCGCGGCAAATGCCTTGTCGCCGGCCCCGCTGATGATAATCACTTTAATATTTTGGCTATCATCCGCGCTACCTGCCACCGCACATATATCAGCAAGCGCCGTATACATGCCAAAGGTCAGGGCGTTGCGAGCGTCTGGCCGGTTTAGGGTCACACGGGCAATACCATTTTCGCACGCCAACAGCAGTTCGTTTTGGTCAGCGCCCATCCTCACCCCCTAGCGGTAAAACAGTTCAACCAAGAACATCGGAATAGCTGGCACATAAGTGCATATCATCAGAACCGTAACAAGCACCGCAATGAATGGCAAATTCACCCGGGTGACCTCCCAGATATTTGCCCGCGCAATAGAGCAAGCGGTGATCAGCACCGATGCCACTGGCGGGGTTTGCTGGCCGATTGCCAAATTCAGGGTGACGACAAGACCGAAATGCACCGGATCAATGCCAACCTGCTGTATCAAAGGCACCACAATCGGCACCACCAGAATAATCGCTGCCGCCGAATGCAGGAAAAACCCGATGATCAGGAAAAATATATTCAAGATCAGCAAAATCATATATTTGCTGTCAGTAAAGGCCAGCAGCTGGGCGGCTAGTTCCTGCGGGATTTGCGCGCGCGTCAAAAAGCCCCCCATCAACACAGAGGCGGCGACAAGCACCATCACCACGGCGGTTTGCATGCCACCTTCAAGCATCGCCCGGCGCAGCTGTCCAAAATCAACTTCACGGTACCACATGCCCACGCCGATTGCGGCCAGCACGGCCAGCCCAGCGGCTTCGGTTGCGGTTACAAACCCGCCAAAAATCCCCCCAAGAATAATGATTGGCAGCAAGAATGTTGGGCCAGCTTCAATTGCCGCGGCCCGCAAGCGCTTAAAATTGAATGCTTCTTCAACCGGCAGATTATACCGCCGCGCGAACCACCACGCTACACCCATCAACCCAGCCGCGCCCATCAACCCCGGCACAAACCCAGCAACAAATAATTGCTCGACCGAGGTGTTTGCTGAGACAGCATAAAGGATCATTGGGATTGATGGCGGAATGATAATCGCCAGCGAGGCCGATGACGAGGTTACCGCGGCAGCAAATGGCGCCCCATATCCGCGCTTTTTCATTTCAGGGATCATGATCGATCCCAAGGCGGCAACGTCGGCAACCGCTGAACCAGAAATCTCGGCAAAGAATAACGATACACCAATAGAAACCATCGCCAAGCCGCCACGCACAGCGCCTATCAATGCCGACACAAATTCAATCAATCTTTTGGTGACACCGCCGGCATTCATAATAGCGCCCGCCAGAACAAACATCGGGATCGCAATAAGTGAAAATTTCGTGGACCCGTCATACATATCAAGCGCCACAGTCACCAAAGAACCCGGCCCTTCAGTGATAAGCAGGCCCAAAACCCCGGCCACCGCCAGCGAGATGGCTATTGGCACATTCAGACAAATCAGACCAACCAAGGCTATTAAAATAGTGACTATCAGCATAATACGGCCCCTTAGTGATCGTTAAGCGACTTGCCAGCCATGAGCGCCCGTAAATATCCGGGGATGCTGATCACTTCACAAATTATGAAAATTATCGCCGTTACCGGGATCACAGACTGGGTAAATTGCACCGAGATCCACGTAAGACTGACCAAGGTTTCGCCCTCAAGTATCTGCACCACTTTCAGGCCAGCCCATGCCATCAAAACGAAAAATCCAATGACAACTACCTCGGCGGCAAAGGCACCGATCAGACGCCATTTCGATGGCAATGACAACAGCACGGAATCTACGCCTATATGCTTGCGCTCAAGCGCCGCAAGACAGGCACCATAATAGGTAACCCATGACAATAAAACCGCAGCAACCTCGTCATACCAAGACAAGGAATCGCCTAATAATCGAAAGAAAACAGCGACCAAAACAACCCCGGTCAACACCAGCATCAAGAAAATCAGAAACCATTCCAGCACCTGCGTTAACCGCCGCTGTAATGCGTCTATGTGATTAACAAACACGATATTGATCTCCTAGGGCCACTATTTGCGAGACGTAACATCCTGACGTCACCGCAAACGCAATTTTGACAAAGTGTAAAAATCCATCCAGACAGTGTCGCCTGGATGGATGATTTGTGATTAATTTACAGCCTTTTGCACTTTACTGATAAGGGCGTCCCCACCAGCGACAGATGATGCGTAATCATCATAAATCGGCTTGGACGCGGCGATAAAGGCGGCTTTGTCCGCTGTATTGACGGCCACACCAGCATCTTTAATAACGGTCAGCAACTCATCTTCAAGTCGGGCAGCAGTCGCATAGACATAGGCTTGAGCTTCAGTTGCGGCTTCACGCAGGGCGCTTTGCACATCGGCAGGCAGTTTTGCAAACCCATCCTTTGACGTCAGCAGATAGCCCGGTGTGTACACATGGCCGGTGATTGACAGATATTTTTGCACTTCTTGGAACTTTGCTGAGGCAATTTGTGCATACGGATTTTCCTGACCATCGATCACTCCCGTCTGCAAGGCGGTGAACACTTCAGAAAACGCCATTGGGGTTGGGTTGGCTCCATAAAGCTTGAACATTTTGACCCGCCATGCGCCTTTTGGGGTGCGCAATTTAATGCCTTGCAAATCAGCCGGCACGTTGATTGGGCGGGTATTGTTGGTGATATGTCGGAAGCCATTTTCCCAATATGACAGGATATGATAGCCCTTTGATTCGGCAGCTGTCTGGAAAGTATCGCCAAGCTCCTTTTGCACATTTTTCATGTGGTCGCGGCTCTGGATGATGTAGGGCATCTCAAACACACCAAATTCGTCTGCCACTGAAGACATCACAGATGACGGCAATGAGAAATGAATCTGACCAAGCTTCAACTTCTGCAGAAGCTCCTTATCCTTGCCAAGCTGGCTTGACCCAAACACCTGAACTTCTGCCTTGCCGGCAAGCTTGGCGTTGGCAATCCGCGCAAATTCATTGGCGGACAAGTCAAAAAGTGACCCTGGCTTCCCCACATGGCCGAATTTCAGCACCAGATCAGCCGCATTTGCAGATGTCGCTAGCATGGCACCAGCCGCCGCAATAATGAGCTTTTTTACAATAGCTTTCATGGTTTCCTCCGTTGTCATCCCGTTTTTTTAACATGTTTGCCGGCCCCGGGGATGATGGGGGGCGGTATAAACTCTTTTTATGTGTTCAGCTCAGCCATCGCCGCGTCAACGCCGCCTTTCTGGTGCGGGATATTCGCCAGCGACAACCCCATTTCAACACCACTCAGCGTACCCAAAAGCATCAAATCATTAAAATCACCAAGATGGCCAATGCGAAACACTTTGCCAGCCAACTTTGACAAACCATTGCCAAGCGACATATTAAACTTTGCCAGCACGCCAGCCCGGAACGCATCAGCATCATGACCATCTGGCAGCAGCACTGCGGTCAATGAACTCGAAAAATCTTTTGGCTCTTGGCACAACACCTCAAGCCCCCACGCCTGCACCGCCCGGCGGGTCGCCGCGGCGTGCCGGTCATGGCGGGCAAATACCGCATCAAGACCTTCTTCATGCAACATTTTGATGGCTTCGGCCAAACCATAGAGCAGGTTGGTTGCCGGCGTATAAGGAAACGATCCATCAACATTGGCGGCAACCTGTTCAGACCAATCCCAATAAGACCGCCGCATGCCAGACGCTCGCGAAACCGCAAGGGCTTTTTCCGACACCGCATTGAAAGACAACCCCGGCGGCAGCATCAGGCCTTTTTGCGACCCGGCGACGGTGACATCAACGCCCCATTCATCATGCCTAAAATCAATAGAGCCTAACGATGAAATCGTATCAACGAGAAGCAAGGCATTATGACCCGCCGCGTCAATGGCGGCGCGCACTTCGCCGATGCGAGATGTGGACCCGGTCGAGGTTTCATTATGCACAACACAGACCGCTTTAATCTGTCCGGCGGCATCTGCGCGCAACCGATCTTCAACCGCCTGCGGATCAACCCCGCGCCGCCAATCAGTTGCCAAAAATTCGGTTTTTAGGCCCAGCTTGGTCGCCATCTTATGCCACAAAGTTGCAAAATGGCCAGTCTCTACCATCAAAACCAGATCGCCCTCGTTCAACGTATTGACCAAGGCCGCTTCCCACGCGCCGGTACCTGACGCCGGATAAATCACCACCGGGGCAGCGGTTTTAAAAATGGTTTTCATGCCCTCAAGACATTGCTTGCCAATCGCCGCAAATTGCGGACCGCGATGGTCAATAGTTGGATAATCCATTGCCCGCAACACCCGGTCCGGCACATTCGTTGGCCCAGGGATTTGCAGGAAATGACGGCCTGGGGCATGCGGTGTAGACATCGAAACTCTCTCCAGTAATAATTCCATGCCACAAATAATGACGCCTTAAAATGATAGCGCTATTGTGTGTGCAGGTCTTATTGTATATTTGTAACGCAGTTTTGTATACTACATTTTGAGGCTAAAAATGGCGGATGGAAGTGGTTTTGACAAATTTGATGGTCTGCGGGCCAGCCTAGCCGGCACGCTTTATGACGATAGTTTTAATCGTGGCCGATATGCCACTGATGCGTCCATCTATCAAATGATGCCGCATGCCGTGGTGATTCCAAAATCATTTGAGGATGTAGAGGCTTGCCTGGCTTTTGCCCGCGAAACCGGTAGCGCGTTATTGCCACGTGGTGGCGGCACATCACAATGCGGCCAAACCGTCAATCATGCCATTGTGTTAGACACCACAAAATATCTCAATAAAATCATTGATATAGATGTTGAGAACAGGCAGTGCATTGTTGAACCGGGCATCGTGCTTGATGAATTAAACCGGCAACTAAAGCCATTTGGCCTATGGTTTCCGGTTGATGTGTCGACCTCTAGCCGCGCCACAATTGGCGGCATGACTGCCAATAATTCATGCGGCGGTCGGTCAATCCGATATGGGATCATGCGCGATAATGTGCTTGGCATTGAGGCGCTATTGGCCGATGGCAGCCATGCCTATTTTGGCCCACTTGACCCGAATGCGGCGCTACCGGCTGGGCGGCTTGGCGATATTCAGGACAGCTTGCTAGTTTTGGGACGTGACAACCAAAGCGAGATAAACGAAAAATTTCCAAAAGTGCTGCGCCGGGTGGGCGGCTATAATATTGATGCCTTGATGCCAGATGCCATGGCCTTGCGGCCCGGCGGCAAAGCCGGTGACGGCATTAATCTGGCGCATCTTCTTGTTGGGTCTGAAGGCACTTTGGCAATTTCCAAGACTATCACGCTGAAATTGTCACCCTTGCCCACCCACAAAGTGATGGGGGTGTGCCATTTCCCAACATTTTACAAAGCCATGGATGCCGCCCAGCATCTGGTCACACTGGACCCGGTGGGGGTCGAGTTAATTGACAGCACCATGCTGGAACTGGCGCGCTCAATCGCTTTGTTCCGTCCGACTGTAGAGGCTTATGTACGCGGCACACCAGCCGCCTTGTTGGTTGTTGAGTTTGCCGAAGATGACGCGGCGCTAAACCAACGCAAATTAGCCGCGCTTGAAGATATGATGACCGCGCTTGGCTATGGCTGGGACCAGCCAGCCGAAAACACTGGCGGAGTGGTAAGCCTAACCGCGACGGACGATCAGTCTCGCATTACCGAAATGCGTAAATCCGGCCTAAACATCATGATGTCGATGAAGACCGAGGCCAAGCCGGTCTCGTTTGTTGAAGATTGCGCGGTTGCATTATCTGACCTTGCCGAATACACCGACAAATTAACCCGCATTTTTGAAAAGCACGGCACCACCGGAACATGGTACGCGCATGCGTCGGTCGGCTGTTTGCACGTACGACCGGTTTTGAACATGAAACGCGGCGATGATGTTGCGGCGATGCGCGGCATCGCAGAAGAGGCCTTTGCCCTGGTCAAAGACTATGGCGGGTCACATTCAGGCGAGCATGGCGATGGCATCGCTCGATCTGAATTTAATGAGGTGATGTTTGGGCCTAAAATCGCCAGCTTGTTTCGGGATGTAAAACAGCTGTTTGACCCACAAAATATTTTAAACCCCGGCAAAATAACCGCCGCCCCAAAAATGGATGACCGCAACCTGTTTCGGTTTGCCCCCGGCTACAAGGTTGACAGCTTTCCGACCAAGCTAAACTGGTCGGCCTGGCCAGGCGCAGCCGGTGGCCTGCAAGGCGCGGTGGAAATGTGCAACAATAATGGCAGCTGCCGTAAATTGGAAGGCGGCGTGATGTGCCCGTCTTTCCGCGCCACTCGCAATGAGGCAGACTCCACCCGTGGCCGCGCCAATAGCTTGCGCCTAGCCCTATCCGGTCAGCTGGGCGCCGATGCAATGGCCAGTCCAGCAATGGCTGAAACGATGAAATTATGCGTGTCTTGTAAGGCTTGCAAACGCGAATGCCCCACCGGGGTTGATATGGCCCGCATGAAAATTGAAGTTACCGCCCTGCAGGCCGAAAAGCATGGGCTGTCTTGGCATGACAAGCTGATCGCTTACCTTCCAGACTATGCCCCTTACGCGGCCGCCTTGGCGCCGCTTATTAAGCTGCGCGACACTGTTCCCGGCGCCGCTTGGTTAAGCGAAAAACTAACCGGGTTCAGCGCGCGTCGCCCGTTACCCGCATGGCAAAAAAAATGGTTTCGTCCCAGTGAATTACCACAACAACCAGGCGCAACCGGCAGCCCAGTCATTCTATTTGCCGATACGTTTAATCGTTATCTGGAGCCGGAAAATTTACGTGCGGCTAGCCGCGTCTTACAGGCGGCTGGCTATGCGGTATTTGCGCCGCACCCCGGGCCATCGCAAAAGCCTCTATGTTGCGGCCGCACCTTTTTATCAACCGGCATGGTTGCACGCGCCCGCAGCGAGGCTGAGCGGCTGGTAAACACGTTCCTGCCCTTTGCCGAAGCTGGCATTCCCATTGTCGGGCTGGAACCATCCTGCCTTTTGGCCCTGCGCGATGAAGTGCCAGCCCTGCTGAACAACACAGCCGCGCAAAAAATTGCGGCGGTGGCGGTGACATTTGAAGAATTGCTGGCGCGTGACAAGCCGGCATTACCTCTCAAGAAAGCCGCTGGAAAAGCGCTCCTGCACGGACATTGCCATCAAAAGGCTTTTGATGCGGTACGGCCAATCGAAGATGTGTTGAGCTGGATTGACGGGCTGGAGGTCAAAACCATAGACAGTAGCTGTTGCGGCATGGCCGGAGCGTTTGGCTATGGCGCTGACACTTATGATATATCGCTGCAAATGGCGAATGCAAACTTACTTCCCGCGGTGCGCGGCGCAGACCCCGACAATATTATTATTGCCGATGGCACCTCGTGCCGCTGCCAAATCAAGGATGGCACCAATCGCACCGCAAAGCATGTAGCCCTTGTTCTAGACCAATATTTAGAAGATACTGATATGAAGACCTAAATTGCGCACATTGGGGACGGGCAATGACCAGACTACCATCTGCCAAAATCAGAGATTCGCTTGAGCAACGTATTGTCGAGGGTGAGCTGGATATTGGCCAACGTCTGGATGAAGCCGAATTATCGTCGCATTATGGTGTATCACGAACCCCGGTGCGCGAAGCGCTGCAACGTCTTACCGAATCGGGATTAGCCGAACATCTGCCACGCCGTGGCACATTTGTACGCGCGCCCAGCCTGTCAGAGCTTGTCGAAATGTTTGAAGTAATGGCCGAATTGGAATGCATGGCTGTGCGCCTGGCAACGCGCCGCGCCACTACCGCCGAAATTGACGCGCTGGCCGCATCAAATGAGGCGTGCCGGGCGGCTTTGGATGCGCATGACACCAAACAATATTATGAACTGAACGCCAAATTGCACCGGCAGATTTACAAAATGTCAGGTAACGGGTTTCTGGCAGCCGAAGCGCAACGGCTGCATGATCGGTTGCGCCCCTTCAGACGGCTGCAGCTACGGGTGCGCGGCCGCATGCGTGAATCGATGGACGAGCATGATATTATTTTGGCAGCGATACGCGATGGCGATGTTCAGAAAGCTGCCGACATCATGCAAAAACATATTATGATTCTCGGCGAACGATTTAATGATCTTGTGTCCGGCTTTAATCTTATGATGGCACATAATGGTAAAAGCTAACGCAAAAATTTACGCTTGGCTGTGGCGCACCGGTGGCTGGTCATTTTTTCAAACCCGCGCAACGCTTTGCTAAGCTGGCCGCTTAACCATTGCGGTTTTAAGATATTTTCTTACCCCTATAATGCCACCCACTCTAAACATGGCAACACTGTAATTTTAAGGAGACTTTAGCGTGAACGACAGCAATCTGTTAAATGGTGGCCAAGTCATTATTGATTATCTCATTCGTGAAAAAGTGCCCTATCTTTTCGGATTATGCGGTCATGGCAATATCGGCTTAATTGACGCCATGCATGAACGTGCCGACGAGATTGGGACCATTTCTGTGCATCATGAGAGCGTCTCGGGCTTTATGGCAGATGTCTATTACCGCGTATCCGGGCAGCCTACCGCAACCTTTACTTCCTGCGGGCCGGGGTCAGCCAATTTGCCAATCAGTTTGGCCAACGCCTTTTTTGACTCGGTACCCTTTCTGGCCATCACCGGCAATGTCCCCACCAGCCAGTTTAACCGCGGCGCCTTTCAAGAAACCTATCGCCATTATCAGGCAGATTTTCCGTCAACGGTGCAGGCCTATTGCAAGCGCGTTTATCAACCTACGCGCGGCGAACAAGTGCCTTTGATGACGCGACAAGCATGGAAAACCATGGTTACCGGACGGCCTGGGCCCGTGGTTTTGGATGTGCCGTTTGATATTTTTAAAGAATCATCGGCCAGCGAGGCGCCCGATCCAGCCGCGTGGAGTGCGAATATTTCATCGCGCTGCGGGGCTGATCCAGACGGCGTAACAAAAGCTGTTGATATGCTTTTAAGCGCTGAAAAGCCGGTGATTGTTGTTGGCCAAGGGGTGCGCTATGGCGGCGCAGCAGCTGAACTAAAAGCGCTTGCCGAACGCTTGCAGATTCCGGTGGCATCATCGGCCAGCGGGCTTGGCGCTTTGCCTGTTGAACACCCGTTATCGCTTGGCCTTGTACAGCGTGGCGGCACCTATCAAGCCAACCACGCCTGCCGGCAGGCCGATGTGTTATTGGCGCTTGGCGTAAGGTTCGACGACCGCACCTCAAGCTCGTGGATACCTGGCTATTCCTTTACAATACCGCCAACACGGCTGATTCATGTTGATATAGATCCCGAAGAAATTGGCCGTAATTATCCGGTAGCCTTGGGACTAATGGCAGATGTACGCACTTTTTTGCGGCAAATAATTGCCGAGCTTGACCGGCGCGGCTATAGCGGCGGCCCAACCCCAACAAACCGTAAATGGCGAGCAGCGATTGATGGCTACCGCGCTGAATGGGATGCGTTTGTGGCCCCCGGCATGATTGATGACAGCACCCCCATTAACCCGCAACGGGCCGCGGTAGAGATAGACAAAGCCTTGCCGGAAGACGCGATTTTGGTTAGCGATATCGGAGTGCATCATAATTGGCTTTTGCAATTCTGCCGCCCTAGCCGGCCAGACTCGCTTATCGGGTCGATGGGCTTTGGCCCGATGGGATTTGGCGTTGCTGGGGTTATGGGCGCCAAGCTAGCCGCGCCTGACCGGCCCGCCGTTTCGGTGTGTGGTGACGGTGCTTTTTTCATGCATGCCAATGTGCTTGGCACCGCTGTTGAATATAACATTCCGGTCGTTTGGGTGGTGTGGAACAACTATGCTTACGGGTCGATTCGCGGGCTACAGCGTGGCTATCTTGGCGGGCGTGAATTGGCCACAGATTTTCATCATCCTGAAACCGGCAAGCCTTACAACCCAGACTTTGCGGCGATGGCGCGTGCCGCTGGTGTTACCGGCGTCAGCGTCGATCGTGCTGGCGATCTTGGCGATGCTATACAAGCTGGCATCGCCAGCGGTCGGCCCTATCTTATCGATGCCAATATTGGTGGGGATTTAAACCCGTCGGGTGCCGGCGTGTGGGAATTGCCGGGCATGGGAGTCAATAAACCAGCAATCGGCGAACGCTATATTCCCAAATAGGCGTTTTGCCGGCTTTATGGCCACATAATTAAGCTGGATCCAGTTGGATTTTATCGAGGTCTGCGTGATAGGGCAGCCGGGTTTGGGCGGCGCTGACCATGGCCCGGTCAAGATAGGCAGAGATAACCTCTGGCGCAGCGCCGGCGCGGGCCAGCACGCGGCCATTTGGCGCGCCAATAAAGCTAGCGCCAAGATAGGACAGCCCGTTTTCTAATCCAGCATGATTGGCATAGGCCAAAAACACCCCATTTTCATAACCTCGTGTTGGCATCATGCTATGCGCCACCCACCCCCATTGGTCGCCAAGCGCGGTTGGCACCAGAATGAGATCCGCCCCCAAACAGGCAGCGCGCCGCACAAGTTCAGGAAATTCGGCGTCATAGCATATCAAGGTGGCAATCGATAACCCGCCATAATGGAACAGGTCTATTTTTGTGCCGGTGCTAAAATAGGTTGATTCATAACCCGGCGGTAAAATTAGTTTGCGGTGCCCGCCAAGTCGGCTGCCATCAGCACCAAAGGCCTGCGCCGCATTATATAAATTGCTCCCGTCACGTTCGGCAAAGCCATAACAAATGGCAAGATTATAGCGCTTCGCCAGCCCCGCCACCTGCCTTGCGACCGACCCATCGGCGGCCTCAGCTGCCGCCACAACGTCGGCTCCCATGTGATATCCACAGGCAAATAATTCCGGCAATAATACCAGATCAAAGCCAGCCGCCTTATGCTGTGCCAGCTGCTGATCCAGCCATGTCAGCCGCGCCGCCGTGCCTTGTAATGCGGCTGGTGATTGCATCACTGCAAGATGCAGGCCACCATGCTCGGCTGGTTGATTTCCCGGCTCAGTTATCAATCCTCAAAACCTCAAAAATGCCTATGTTTTGCTATGCTTATACCAAGCAATCTGGCTTAAAATCTCATAGGCCACTGATGCCGCCACCATCGCAGTGATATTGTTGGGATTGTCTTTAGTCGGCATCAAACACACAACATCGCCGCCAATCACATTCAGCCCTTTGACGGCCTGCACAAGGCTGATCGCCTCATCAATGCCAAACCCTGCAACACCCGGTTCAATATTTGATACGGCGGGCGCAACGCTGGGGTCAAGACAGTCAAGATCAAAGGTAATATAGACCGGCATATCACCAATAACATCGCGGATTTTGGCCACCACATCATCTAATGCCATCTGCCGATACTGGTCCATGGTAATGACGTTGTAGCCGAGCCGATGGCTTGGTTCCAGCCAATCAAGCCGCCGCACATTGCCACGCAGCCCAATTTGCAAACTGCGCGCCGCATCAACATGGCCTTCATGCACCAAATAGCTGGCCCAATGCGCGGCGCTATCCTTGGCCCCCAAAAAATGATCGAGGCTTTCAAATGTGTCAGTATGCGCGTCAAGATGCAGCAGCGCCACCTTGCCACCGTTGGTGAGCCGCGCCCCAGGCCCAGAAATCGCCCGCAAAATACCGCCGGTCACTGAATGGTCGCCACCAATCGACACTGGCCGCGCACCGGCTACATCAATTTGCTGAAAAAAACTGGTAATGGCGCTAATACAGGCTTCATTATTATTGGCTTCGGGCAATGGCACATCGCCAATATCGGCAATAATGCCGGTTTCAAGCGGATAAAACCCATAGCGCATATGAGCGCGCCGCATATTCGCCGACACATGGCGCACCGCCCGCGGCCCTAAATGCTGATCGCGTTCTGTGGTGCCATTACCGGTTGAATGTGGTACCCCAACCAAAGCGATATCCACGCCGTTTGGTTGTTCAGCGATCTTGCAACGAAACAGCGATGGAATACCCCACCAATAGAGGTTTTCCATCATGGCGCGGGCGGCAGCATCGTCTGATTGATTTGTGTTATCTACCATGGTCCTGTCTCCAAAATATTTAGGGTGATACGCCTATTATAAAGTTTCAGCCTATGGTTTTGGCACGGTCGCGCAATACTGTTTTTTGAATTTTGCCAGTTTGCGTTTTCGGCAATTCACTAAAAACAAAATGGCTTGGCAATTTGAACCCGGCCAAGCGTTCCCGGCACCAAGCCCGTAATTGATCACCATCCAAGTCGGCGTGGCCCGGCTTTAACGTTATAAAGGCACAGGGTGTCTCGCCCCATTTTTCGTCGGGCCGCGCCACCACCGCTGCCTCCATGATGGCCTCATGTTTATAAAGCGTTTCTTCAATTTCCAGGCTGGAAATATTTTCCCCGCCCGAGATGATAATATCTTTTGAACGGTCCTTGACCTCGGCATAGCCATCTTCATGCATGACAGCTAAATCACCTGTATGAAACCAACCACCGGCAGACGCTTTGGCGGTGTCTTCAGGGTTTTTCAAATAGCCTTTCATCACGGTGTTGCCGCGTAGCATAATCTCGCCAATGGTTTTGCCATCTGCTGGCACCGGCTGCATTGTGGCCGGGTCAACAACCTGAAATTCCCCCGCCAAAATATGCGGCACGCCTTGGCGCGCCATTTTTTGGGCGCGGCTCGCAAGCGGCATATCAACCCAGTCATTCTGCATTTCACAAATCAATGACGGCCCATAGGATTCGGTCAGCCCATAAAGATGGGTTACGTCAAATCCCATCTGTTCCATATCGTCAATTACCTTGCTTGGCGGGGCCGCACCACCAGTGGCAATTTGCACGTTTTGGGACAGTGGGCGTTTTAGCGATGCCGGGGCATGAATGAGCATTGATAGCACCACTGGCGCCGCGGCCATATGGGTGACGCCATGTTCGACAAGAAGCTGAAAAATGCGTTCAGGGTCGATACTGCGCAAACATATATGCGTACCGCCAACCGCCGTGACCGCCCATGGATGGGTCCAGCCATTGCAGTGAAACATCGGTAATGTCCATAGATAAACACTGCGTGCATTGAGCCCCATCGCCATAACATTGCCAAGCGCGTTAAGCGCTGCACCGCGATGTGAATAGACCACACCTTTTGGGTTGCCGGTAGTCCCAGAGGTATAGCTTAGCGAAAGCGCGTGGGTTTCATCTTGCAATGCAAATAATGCCGCGGCCGGGTCGCCGGTGTGCAAAAAATCTTCATAGCCCGTAGCCGTCAAATTGTTATGGGCCGAATTGTTGTGGGCTGGGTCGTCAATTGCTACAAGGCTAATATCATGACCAACATTGGGCAATGCTGCCGCAACAACAGCGCTGTATTCGCTATCAAAAAACAGTAATCTAGCATCACCATGCGCCAAAATGCTGGCGATCAATTTGGCATCTAGACGGGTATTTATCGTGTTCAGAACGGCGCCGGTCATCGGCACCGCAAAATGCAGTTCCAGCATTTCAGGAATGTTAGGACAGATAGCCGAAACCGTGTCACCGGGCGCAATGCCGACCGTCATTAATGCCGCTGCAAGCTGGCGGCAGCGCTGATAAAATGAGCGGTAGTCAAGCCGCCGGTCACCATAAATAATGGCGGTTTTGTCGGCAAATACATGGGCGACGCGGTGCAGAAAATGCTGTGGCGATAAGGGCTGCGTATCTGCGCCTTGCATATCTAATGCTGCAAAAGCTGTCTCGCTGGATGAAGACGTTTTCGCCATAATTATACGCGCTCCCTTATCAGCAAGTGGTCAGTCACTGCCAACACCCCATCCCCAAAACGCTTGGCCTTGGTCTTGCAAAAAGCGATTGATCACCATTTGATGCACTTCGGTGGCGCCATCAACCAGCAACGCTTGTCGGCCATAGCGGTAGATCCATTCTAAAACCGTGTCTTTTGAATAGCCGCGCGCACCGCAGATTTGAATAGCGTCACTTGTCACCCGGTTCAGTAATTGTGACACGTGAATTTTCGCAATCGAAATATCCTGTCTGGCCTTTGACCCTTGTTCAATCCGCCAGGCAGCGCGCATCACCATAACCCGGCCAATTTCAATATCCATTGCCGCCTGACCAAGCTTTATCTGGATCGATTCACGGTCCACAAGTTTTATGCCAAACCCCTGCCGGTTTGCCGCATAATCTGCGGCAATGGCCACCGCACGGCGGGCTAAACCAAGCCAGCGCATGCAATGCGTCAACCGCGCCAACCCAAGACGGATTTGAGTAACTTTCAGACCATTGCCCTCGGCCATGAGCACGCGGTCATCGTCCAATGTGAGACCATCAAAAATCAACTCACAATGCCCACCATGTTCTTCTGGCCCCATGATTCCGATGCGCCGCTCAATATGCCAGCCCGGATCATCACGATGGAACAAAAACGCTGTCAGGCCGCTACGGGCATCATCACCGGTTTTGGCGATCAGGATAAAATGCGCTGCCTCGCCCGCACCGGTAATATACCATTTGCGGCCATTGATGACCCAGCGGCCATTTTTGCGGGTTGCGGTGGTTTGGATCATCCCCGGGTCAGACCCGCCACCCGGCGCCGGTTCGGTCATCGCAAAAGATGACCGCACATCGCCATCGATAATCGGCTGCAGCCATCTGGCTTTTTGGCTGTCGGTGCCAACTTTATTCAAAATATACATATTGCCATCGTCAGGTGCCGCGCAATTAAACGCAACTGGCCCGAAAATTGACTGGTTCATCGCCTCGTACAAAACCGCCATACCGGTTGGCCCATAGCCTAGCCCGCCTTGCGCCTTGGGGATTTGCGGCGCCCATAAGCCAGCTGCCTTTACCTTGTGGCGCAAGGCTTGCAACACCGTCATATCAAGATTGCCATAAGCATCATAATTGGCCGAGTCAGATTCCAGCGGTATAATTTCATCGGCAACAAACGCCTCAAGCCGTTTGGCATCTGCGGCAAGCTCTGCGGTAATCGAAAAATCCATAAATTGAGGTTCCTTATGCTTTGCTTAGCCCCTGATTAGCCCTTTATTAGCCCAGTTATTAAAGGCCGGCACTCATGCCGCCGTCAATCGTCAGCGTTTCACCAGTCATATAGCTGTTTTGCGGATCCAGCAGAAAAATCAACGCAGCCGTCAATTCGCTGGCCACGGCAAAGCGGCGCAGCGGCACCCGCTTGGCAAGCCGCGCCCCGTCATCGCTATCCAAAAATGCGCGGTTAAGATCGGTCGTGATATAGCCCGGCGCCAGCGCATTGACGCGGATATTGTCGCGCGCCAGTTCCAGCGCTGCCGACCGTGTCATCTGAATCACCGCCGCTTTACTGGCGGCATAGATACCAGTATGGGCAAGCGGGCGATGCCCAAGCACCGAGGCAATATTCACAACAACCCCGCCGCCAGCCGCCTTCAGCACAGGCACGCTGGCCTGTAACACCCATAAATTACCAAGCAAATTTGTGTCGATCACATTTTTGGCATCATCAACCGCACTGTTATGCAAGGCGGCGGTAGCGGCAATGCCTGCATTATTGATCACCGCGTGAAACATGTGGCCAGAAAGTGCGCGCGCCAGACCAGCCGGGTCGGTGACATCCGCGACAATCACATCATGCCCGCGCCCAGGTAGATTTTTTATCATAGCGGTCAGCGCCGCCTGATTGCGGCCAAGCGCCAAAACCTGGGCGCCAGCCGCCGCCACCGCAGCGCAAAAACTGGCGCCAAGACCACGCGCCGCCCCCGTCACCAAAACTGTCTGGCCAACCAACTTTTTATCCATAACACTCCTTTTGGCCATCGCCTCAGCCGCCAACCGCCCGGCTTGCCGCAGCTCATGGCAATTATCGGCGTACAAAGTCATGAAACTGTTTCATTTGCACAAAACCAAAGTCATATTAGACTAGGCTATCTGAATAGCCATGCAAAAGATAAATTTATTGTTATAAATCAGACGCCAGCCGATTTGTGGTTTTGCCGCACACTATGTTTTTTTAGAAGGCCGCTTTATGACCCAATCTGATTTTGAAACAAGAGCATTACTATCAAAGCTGGGCAAGTGGCTAGCCGAAAACGCCCCACAGATTGGCACCGCCAAGTCATTAACGAAATTTGCTACCGGACAATCCAACCCCACCTATGAGCTGACAACCGACCGCGGTCATTATGTGGTGCGCACCCAGCCTGCCGGTATTCTGCTGAAATCAGCGCATGCGGTGGACCGTGAATTTCGGGTGATGGCGGCACTTGGCAAAACCGCGGTGCCGGTGCCGGTGATGATCGCCGAATGCAGCGACCCTAATATTATTGGCATGAAGTTTTTTGTGATGTCAAAAATTGACGGCGCCACGGTTTTTGACCCGGCGCTTGCCGGCTATGACCGTGCCAACCGCCGCCAGCTTTATTTCAATCAGGTCGATGTGCTGGCTGCGCTTGCTGGCATTGACCCCAGCGCGGTGGGGCTTGGCGATTTTGGTAAACCATCTGGCTATTTAGACCGACAGTTTGCGACATGGACGCGGCAATACCGGGCCAGCCAAACCGAAGATTTGGGCGATATGGAGTTTTTAATCAACCATCTTGGCGCGGCGTTGGGCGAGCGTTTGCCGGGGCTTTGCGTTATCCATGGCGATTTCAGACTTGATAATATGCTTCTGCAAAATAACACCAAGATTGAAGCTGTGATTGATTGGGAGCTTAGCACTCTTGGCCCAGCATTTATTGATCTGTCCTATTGGTGCGCGATGTTGCGCATGGCATCAAGCTGGCCCATAGCCGGGCTTGGCGGCGTGGCGCGAGTGCCGCTTGGCATTCCGGCTGAAGAAGACCTTGTGGCGCATTTCTGCACCAAGACCGGCCATAGCAAGCCCGAAAACTGGGACGCCTTAATCGCCTTTCAATGTTTTCGGTTTGCGGCAATTCTACAAGGCGTGCTCAAACGACATCTTGATGGCAACGCATCGGCAAGCAATGCCGCCGTGGTTGGCGGGCAAGCTGCCCCAATGGCAACGCTTGGCGCCACCATTTTGCGTGATTTTTTAGCTGCTTAGCTGTGCTAAGTTAGTGAGCCAGCCATCCAGTTATGCAGCCGCGCGCCTTCCGGGTTTTGGCCATCACACAAGCGGTCAACAAGGCTGAAATGATGCGTGGCGCTGCACACATGAAATTGCACGGCGTCACCGCGCTGGCTGAGTGCATTAGCCATCATCCACGATTGGTCAATCCAGCCTGATGGCTCGGCCCCACCAACCGTGATATAATATGCCGGACCCGGCGCTGGCATGTGGCCAAGGCAGTCCCACCGGGCGGCCTCATCAGCCGATAACCGCACATCATCATTAACACCAAGCCCCAGCACCAGCGCGGTTTCATAAATGCCGGAAATGCCAACAACGCCGCGCAACCGCCCCTGCAAGGCTGCGTGACCCGACAAATGCATTGCCATATGCGCCCCGGCAGAATGCCCCATCAAAACAAAATCTGGCAAAGGTGACGCCCCCGCATGCTGGTCACAATGCCTAACAATCACCGCTAGCGCGGTATCAAGATGTGCCATAATGTCGGTTAAGCTAACCTCTGGGCATAGCGGATAATTCACATTGACGATACCAAAGCCAGATAACGCGAGATCCGCCATATGGTGCCGCATATCAGACTTATCAAGCGCCCGCCAATAGCCCCCATGAATATTGATAATAACCGGCTTTTTTGGTGTGCCTGGCGCATAATCAAACCGCATCAACCGGTGCGCGCCATAGGCAATATCAATAGTCCCGCCAAGCTCTGCCTGCCGCCTGGCTGAGTGCTCAGCCCAGCTATTTAGCCAAGTTTCAGTTTCAGCTCCAACCGCAACACGCGGATTGAACTGCGCTTCCATACCATGGTCTCGCCAGTCACGCCACGTCATGTGGCGGCGCCCTTTAGTGGCGTCTGATCAGCGGCCATTATCTCGGGCGGGGCAAAGGCGGTCACCGTAACCGGGCAGCCAGTCCATTTTTCAATATCGACAAGACAGGAATGCGCCGCTGGCCCCTGTGCCAACGACGAGGTGCCACGATCCGGCGCCAAAACATTTGGGTTGCCATGTTTGCAATCAACGCCCAATTGCCCAGAACTATCCGGGTCAAACCATGCCCCAGTTGATATGACAAGCACGCCCGACATGATGTTATGGCTGACCGCAGCGCCGCATAAACAGGCCCCGCGCACATTAAACACCCGCACAACATCACCGTCACTAATACCGCGCGCCGCAGCATCATCAGCATTGATCTGCACCGGTTCATGCCCGGAAATCTTGGCCGCGCGGCTGACACTGCCATGATCTAGCTGCGAGTGCAATTTCGTGGTTGGCTGGGTGCATAGCAGATGCAGCTGGCTGTCATGCTGTTTTTTGCCAAGCCATTCCGGCGGTTCGCACCAGCTGGCATGTGGCGGGCAATCGGCATAACCAAACCCAGCAATTCTCTCAGAATAAATTTCAATTTTGCCACTTGGCGTATCTAGCTTGTTTTTGACCGGGTCAGCCCGAAACCCATCCAAAACAACCCGCGGTTCAGCGCAATCATCTATTTTGAACCAACCCTTGTCCAGAAATGCCTCATAAGATGGCAATTCATGGCCATGCGCCGCCATCGACTGACGGGTCACATCATAGAGCCAGCGTTGCCACTCAGCAGCATCACGCCCTTCACTAAAGGCTTCGTCAACCCCCATGACGCGGCCAATACCGCGCAAAATATCATAATCATCACGGGCCGCACCAACCGGGGCTTGGGCCTGTTGCATCGCCACAAAATAATTGTCGCGCGGCGTCATAGCGATATCGGCACGTTCCAGCGATGTTGTTGTTGGCAAGACAATATCGGCATGTTTAGACGATGCATTCCAGCACCAATCATGCACAATGACGGTATCCGGCTTTTGCCACGCACGCCGTAGGCGCGATAAATCCTGATGATGATGAAACGGGTTACCGCCAGCCCAATAGATAAGCTTTACATCAGGGTAATTATAGGTCGCGCCATCATAGGTAAATGCGGCCCCTGGGGTTTCCAGCATATCCGCAATGCGGGCAACCGGAATAAAGCTTTTGACGTTATTGCGGCCTTGCGGCACCATCGCGATTGGCATGTTGCGCAAAAAATTATTGCCGATTGTGTTCACCGCCGAATAGCCAAATCCAAACCCGCCGCCCGGCAACCCGATTTGGCCAAGCATTGCCGCCAATGTTATGCCGGCCCAATAGGGTTGTTCACCATGCGCCTGCCGGGTCAGTGACCAGCTGAAAGATAGCATGGTGCGGCACTTGGCCATGCGTACGGCCAGATCTTGCAAAACATCGGCAGACACGCCGCAAATCTTGGCGGCCCACGCAGCCGTTTTCGCGATGCCGTCTTCGGTCCCCCGCAAATAATCAGCAAATTTTGCAAAGCCAACCGTATAACGTTCTAGAAAGGCCTGATCATGCAAATCATTATCCAGCAAGACATAACACAAGCCTATCATAAAGGCCGTGTCAGTATTTGGCCGAACGGTGACCCAATCGGCATCAACCGCCTCGGTCATATCGCTTTTTAACGGCGATACCGAGACAAATTTAACGCCATTCTGGTGCGCCGCCAAAACCGCTTCTTGTTGGATATGACGCCCGACACCGCCTTGGCTAATCTGCCCGTTTTTCAGCGGCACACCGCCAAACGCCACAAAAAGATCGGTATGATCAACAACCGATCGCCAGCTCGTCTGATGATAGGTATAGTCCCTAAAATCGCCTATGACATGTGGCATCATCACTTCGGCGGCGGCAAAACTATAGGTGTTTACTGATTTTGTGTAACCGCCAATCACATTCAAAAATCTATGGATTTGGCTCTGCGCGTGATGAAACCTACCGGCACTTGCCCACCCATAGGACCCCGCATAAATCGCTTGATTGCCATGCGTATCAATCACCCGCTGTAATTCATCTGCTACTAGCTGGCTGGCAGTATCCCAATCAACAGCAACAAAACTGTCAGCCCCGCGCTTTGCAGCCTGGCGGTTGCCCGGCCCGCCATCCAGCCAGCCTTTGCGCACCATGGGCTGGCGGATACGGGTGTCATTGTCCAGCACATCGAGAATGCCTTGGCCAATATCGGTTGCGTCAGCGTCACCCTCAAACGGGTATAAGGCTACCACTTTTCCGTTTTTGGTGGCATAGCGGTAGGTTCCCCAGTGATTGCTTGTCAGCTGCATCAGCGTCACTCATATCTTTCGGTGATAATCCATCTTATCTTGCATAAATTTTCTCGTGCCACCAGTCATTTCCCGGCGCCACTGGCTATTTCATGACGCGGGTTTAGGGTTGCCAACGGCGCCCTTAGCTTCGTAAGCTTGGCGCGGCCATCTGCCAGCTTGGCAGCTGCGGTTTGGTTTTATTAAGGATGTACCCGCATGTCACATGATCTACCGGTCTATCAGCTTTATGCCATTCGCTATGCGATGCGCGATGCCAAACGCAGCGAACATTTCATTGGCGGTGACCCGCATGACGGCCCCATGCCGATGGATTATTTTGTATGGCTTGCCACCTGCGGCGATCATCATGTGGTGATTGATACCGGCTTTACCAAAGCCATCGCCACCCAGCGCGGCCGCACATTTTTACACTGCCCGATTGACACGATGGCAGAACTCGGGGTGTCATCAGACGCGGTTCAAGATGTTATCCTCACGCATCTTCATTACGATCATTCAGGCCATTTTGACCGGTTTGCCAATGCTCAATTCCATCTTCAAGAAAAAGAATTGCAGTTTGCCACTGGCAAATATATGCGCCATCCGCGGATGTCCTATTCATTTGAGGTCGATGATATTTGCGGCATCGTGCGGATGAATTACGACCAGCGGGTGCTGTTTTATGATGGTGACGCGGCGCTATGCCCGGGCATTCGCCTGCACCGCACTGGCGGCCATTCGGCTGGTTTGCAATTTGTATCGGTGCACACCAAACGCGGATGGGTTGTGCTGGCATCTGATGCGGCACATTATTACGAAAATATGGATAGCGGGCGGCCCTTTACCATCGCCTATCATGTTGGCGAGATGCTGGAAAGTTTTGATCGGCTGCGCAAAGTGGCGCCAGACCGCGACCATATCATCCCCGGGCATGACCCGTTGGTAATGGCACTATATCCGGCGCTTGACGGGTTCGACGGCCGGGTTGTACAGTTGGATATGCCGCCGATCTCGTCATAATAATTGGCACGGCATAACAATAAGCCCGCTATGGTACAAACCCGCCCCTTTAGGCGCGGGTATCCCAATATTCGCTGCCATAATCATGCAGGATCTCGTCGCCGGCTTTGATATCACGGGTGGCGGCAAAGCACACAAAGCGGTTATCGTCATCATCAATTTGCCATTCGGCATTTGGCTGTGAACCATGATTATAGATCATCCCAAAGCCAAGAACGCATAGATAATCATTTTTGTCGTCCGGGCTGGTAAACAGATAATCATTCAGCCGGTTAATCTCTTGCAAATCATCGTCATCAATGACCAAATACGGACAGCGTTCGATGATGTCCCCTTGTTTTAAATCCGTGCATGCAAACACCCCAAGGCCATGCAGCGGCGAATCTTTGACAATAATCTTCATAATGGTGATGTCTCTGGTGATGATGAAAAGCAAGCAGTATAGCGGTGTTTTTTGTGGCTATGCCGAAAAAACTGATTTTTGGTAATGTGCTGCGTCCAACCATGCCGGGCTTATCTCTACGCCCCACCCCGGCGCATCGGTGACTGTGGCATGGCCATCCTCAATTTTATAGGGCGATTCAACAAACAAGCCCTCTTGCCACGGGTAATAATCCGCGCCCTCGATAGAAAACTCAAGATACTGTCCGGCATTTGGAATGGCCCGCAACAAATGCATGGTAAATAACGTCACCATCGACAAGTTGGCGCAATGCGGGGTTACCGGCAAGCCCGCAGCGCGCGCCATCTCAACAACGCGCAAGCTCCGACAAATGCCGCCCAGATACAAAATATCCGGTTGCACAATATCAACGGCGCGCATCTCAATCATCCGCCGCCATGTTGGCAAATCACAATCTTGTTCACCGCCGGTGACATCTATATCTAGACGATCAGTGACCTGTTTTGTTTGTTCTAATTCCCAATAGGGGCACGGCTCTTCAAAATGGCAAAATCCATGATCTTGCAACATCAAACCGACCTCGATCGCGCGGTCCGGCGAATAACAGCTATTCGCATCAATCAATAGGGCGGCATCATCGCCCATCGCGCGGCGCATGGTCGGGATAATCTGTTCGGTGCGCCCCGGCCATTCATCCTGATTGCGGCCGACTTCGGCGCCGGCCCGCACCTTAAAGGCATCAAATCCATAGCGGTCGCGTAGCGCCAGCATGCGGGCGGCTTCATCTTTAGGGGTAATGTCGCGTTTCATCGATGACGCATAGGCCCGCACCCGGCCCGCACTGCCCCCAAGCAAGCTGGCAACCGGCTTGCCCTGCTGGCGGCCGCGCCAATCCCAAACGGCAGTGTCAACCCCGGCCATCGCACGGCGCAAATAGGACCCCGGAAATTTATGTTCTTTTTCGGTTACCAGATCAAGCACATCATCTAGCGCCGCCATATCCCGGCCCAGCACCCACGGCGCCACCTGCCGGTGCAGCACTTTTTGCGTAATATCAGAATTGTAGGTCGATACTTGACCCCACCCAAAGCTACCATCTTCGGCGGTCACCCTTACAAAACCAACAAATTCAGTACAGAAACTCTCAATCGAGGTAATTTTCACGGGGCCCACCTTTCGGTTAGTAAGGTCAAGATTTACGATTGAGATTAATATTAATACCCTAACAAAAGCGCGCAACAAGTCTCATTCGCGCATTCGCCGCATTTCTAGGCGCGCCGCGGGTATTTTTTGCCGACGGTTTTGCGATCGCAACGAAGGATATAGCCAGGCGACCATCCACGGCGACTGGGCCAATTTCAGGTGATGTTTTTGGATCAATAGCCGGGGGCGGCGTAGGCTAAGAAGCGCGTCCGATAGGCAGGCTTAGTAAAGCACGCTCTTCTGCAAATGATAGAGCCCTGAACGCTGCCCGCCAGACCTACCGACATAACCACGCTTTTGCAGCGTGCTAAAGGCGCGGTACAATGACGGCGCTGGGATATCTGTGACAATCGCATCCTGCCGAATATCATTCAGCTGCACATCGCGGTTGGTGCCGCAAGACAAACTTGCAAGCACCGCCAAGACCTTGCGTTCGGTCTCGGTTAGCTCCTCAATGCCCAAATCCTTTTCGATTTGAAACAAAACTTCCCGCAATTTTGCATATGAATTTAGGATCGGCACGTCTTCCTCACGATATCTAGTTGCGACTGGTTCTTATTCGATCATACCTCAATATCAACATTATAACAAACATACAAAACAACAAGCCCCCAATATCACCAACAAAATATCTGATAAGAAGCTCAAAAACCTCTGGAACCGTCAAACCTTCACTCTTTAAATAGGTGCCACCTTGTGAGTTGAAAAAT
>Ga0181607_10000892_pt1 | contig 26373 bp, 6 predicted proteins | sample 041ome_9_FD_132420 | JGI IMG/M metagenome (GOLD analysis project Ga0181607, IMG submission 132420) | Coastal salt marsh microbial communities from the Groves Creek Marsh, Skidaway Island, Georgia - 041413US metaG (megahit assembly) | ecosystem: Environmental > Aquatic > Marine > Intertidal zone...
CTCCTGTTGTACTCCTCGAAAGACTTTTTGTAACAGAAGAAGACGAAGACGAAGTCGTAGCAGAAGGAGAGCCTAAAGTCAGAGTCTCTTCTCTGTTCGTTTTCTCTCTAAAAACACTTTTGCCTTCTTCTTGCGTTCGTGAAAAGCGAAGCGCACTTTGGTGTCAAAGGGCGGCGGCGGCGCTAAGGACATTTTCCAATTTCATCCGAGAGAGAGAGAGAGAGAGAGAAAATGTCGGCGGCGGCGGAGAGGAAAACGATATCAACGAACACTAATTCGTCGCTCGTATCCGCGCATTTCGCCTTGGACGACCCGATGCGCGTTCTGTACGACAAGCACAGTCGCTCGCAACAACCGGAAAGCAAGAGAGTTATTTCCGCCTTACTGGCGATATGTGCGGTGATTACCGAGAAGAACATGCAGCCGTCTCCGGTGAGCGTGTACGCGGCAACGATGGCGTCGTTGACGAGCGTCGTCGATGACGATGATTCTTCGAATGCTGGTGGCATATCTGCGGTACACTCGGGCGAAGGCGAGAGGCAAACGGTGCACGCGATGTTGACGATACTGGCGGTCGCGTTGGAACATTGCAGTCCCGCGGCGATTAAGAGTAAACTGATGGAAACTGTCGACGTGTTGGTGAAAGTTGGGAGGGATAACCAGGAGCACTCCGCGGCGCTGAGGGCGGTGATTAAATGTCTCGGGTTCGCGTTGAGAGCGACGGCGACGGCGAAAATCGGGAAGGAAGAGTGGGAGAAGATGTTTGGGAAACAAGGAGGAGGAGGAGGAGAAGGAAAAGAAGGAAACGAGAACAGTAACAGCAACAATCAGTTAGGGAAAGCTTTTTCTGCGCTGTGTCACTTTTGTGTGGACTCGAGGCCGAAAGTGAGAAAATCGGCGCACGAAGCGGTGCAGGAAGTGCTCTCCGCGACGAAAGGCGCCAGAGTCGGAAAGGTATTTTTTCAAAAGACGTTTGGCGCGTTCGCAGTGCAAAAACTGAAAGCGCCCAGGGATGCGGCGGAGAAAGCGGCAAACATGAAAGGCGCGAAAGGCGCGAAGAAAGAGAAGGATGTCGCGATTGCCACCGCAACGGAGGCTTTACACGTTTTAGGCGCTCTGAAAGGCTCGTTGGCGAGCGTAGAGGAGCCGACGGCTTCGAAGATTGTCGATGCGACGATTGAGATTACGTCGTTGGGTGAACCGTTGCTGGAGACGCATGCGACGGAAACGTTGTTGGCGTTGTCGATGTCTCCGAACCCAGGGTGCGACGCGAAGACATTTATGAAAATTCTCGAACCCGTGGCGAGATTGGCGAGAGAAGCGTCGCATACGCAACCGACAAAATGCGTCACGTTAGCGCGGTTAATCGCAAACATTGCCACCCAAATGTATAGAAAAGATCCCGAGGAAGCGAGAAAAGCGTTACCGTTTACGTTTGAAAGTTTGTTGAAGTTATTAAATGCGCCTCACGAAGGCGTCGCGATTGAGACGTGCGAAGCGATGAAGACGTTGATTCGAGAAACCGTTGATAGCGAAATGGCGAGAGAAGGCGTGAAATACGTCGCGACGTTACGAGTGCAACAAAAAACGAGTAAAAAGAATAGCAGCTTAAAACCGCCTCCGATGATAGGCGTCGCAAAATCGATAGAGTCTGCGTTAGGCATGCGTTACCGAGCGGCTTGGCCTTTTACCATACCGGTCGCCACGCAGTGTTTCCAAAGACTCGGCATTGCCGGCGGAGCTTTATTGAGTGGTTCCTTAGCCGCGCTCGGAGAAATGGGCGCGAATGCCGACGGGTTACGGTGTAAAAGTCAAATAGAAACGTGCATTTCTACCGCGGCGGAATATATCGGCGCCGAAGCGTTGCTCGAACAACTCCCGTTACGATTGGAAGAGTCCATCGATAAATCTTTAGAACGAAGAGGCGACGACGACGACGTCCAAGACGAAGAAGATATGGACATCGACGACGAATCCGATGGTTCTCGACTATGGCTCGTGCCGTTGTTGCGTCGATCTCTTACTGGCGCGAGAATGTCTTTCTTCGGCGAGTTTGTGTTACCAGAAGCGCGTCGATTAGGAGGACGAGCCGCCAAGGCGCAAAGCGAAAACAGACTCTTCGAAGCGCAAAGGTGTCGCGCTGCAGAATTAGCGTTATGGTCACTCTTACCAGGCTTTGCTAATTTTCCCATCGACGCTGGAGAGAGTTTTCCGACGTTTGCGAAAGATTTAGGTCACGCGTTGAGCGCGAGAGATGATTTACGAGCGCCAATTTGTGAATGTTTGAGAAGATTGTGTCGACAAGCACTGGCAGCCACTGGTGGGGACGATAATAACGACGACAACGACGACGACATAAATTCCGATTTGAATGTATCCGATCTCGACACGGAGAAAGAGGATAACGAGAGCGAAGGGGAAGATGGTAAAGAAAAAGTCCCAGCTCATTTTACCGTGCACATCGCCGAGGCGCAGTTGGAAACAATCTCGAAATTTTCTAAGAATTACATGCCAATTCTGTTCAATTTATTCGTGACTTCGGAACCGCACGCGCGAGGAGAGATTTCATCCACCATCGGTGGGTTCGCGAAAATTGCAAGTAAGGAAACCGTAAACACGTTCTTTAAGCAAGTGTTGAAAAAGTTGGTCGAAGCGGCTTCGTCCTCGTTGATTGAGGAGAAGGAGGAGGAGGAGGAAGGAGAAGGTGCTCACAAAAAGAAGAAAAAGAAAACGACATCAAAATCGTCCTCGAAAGAAGAAGAGGAGGCAAGAGTGTTGAAAAAGTGCAGTTTCATCGATCTCGCGCACGCTTTAGTACCTGGATTAGATATGGACGCGTTAGATGCGGCGTTCAAAATCGCCTCCTCTGCGGCAAACGAGAAAGAAGCGGCGAGTCAAAAGCGAGCGTATAAACTGCTCTCGGCAATTTGCGCGGCAAAAAAAGGCGCCTGGCTGGCAAAGATGAGCAAAGACGTGGAAATGTGCTTGATGGACGCCGGTGACACGTGCGCGACGGCGGCGAGACGACGCCGGTTAGAGGTTATCGGGTTCGTACTGCCGCACTTACAAAGCCACGCCGGAAACGGAAACGACGAAGACGATGAAGATGATAACGACGACGCCATGAAGACTTTACTCGCAGAACTCATCCTCGCGACGAAAGAGCAAAACGCAAAGACGCGTTTGTTGGCGTATCAACTCTTAGTTGACATTCCAAGACGCATGGAAAAGGAAGCGAGCGAACGACAAGGCGCTATCGCGGATGGACAAGTTGGTAACCGCGCCGGCGTCGCCGCGTGGCTCGCGCAAAGCGACGAGGGGGATAAAGGCAAGAAGAAAAAGAACAAAAATAAAAACGGAAGCAAAGACGACATGTCAGACGACGACGATTCAGACGACGACGACGACGACCGCGATGTGATTCTCAGCGACGACGACAATGATGACGAAGATGATAAGGACAACAACGATAACGACAACATGGCGATTGAAAACTTGGAGCCGGTGCCAGATCTTATCGACGAAAGTTCTCTCGCCATTCGAGGATTCTTTCTCACCGTGCTCGCCGGTGTCGTCGGCGCGACGCCACAAATGCAATCTGCCTCAGTCGTCGCCTTGGCGCGTTTGCTTTACGAATTCTCCGCGAAACTTGTTGAAATCGTTCCCGAACTTCTCCCGGCGATTTACAAATTGCTCAAAGGTCGCAACAGAGAAGTCGTGAAAGCCTCGTTAGGTTTTATAAAAGTCGTCGCCGTGCGTTTGCCGCAAAACGAGCTCGCTTCGCACTTACCAGAGCTCCTTCCAGCTGTTTTGAAATGGTCCTCGGATTCTAAGAACAGGTTCAAATTGAAAACGAAAGTGATTGTCGAACGATGCGCGAAGCGGTGCGGATGGCGCGCGGTGGAAGACGCCATACCGAAAGAGCACTTAGCTTTGGCGTCACACATGAAAAAAGAGGAAACCAAGATAGAAATGAAGAAGAAAAAGGCTCGAGCGGAAGAAACGGCGAGTCGGGCGAGCGGTAAAACCGGTCGCAAAAGTCGCTGGAACGAGGAGGAAATCTTTGGCGACGAAAACGACGACAACAACAACCAACGTTCCGAGTTTGGTGGATTCGGTCCTAAATCCCACCGCGGGAACAGCGGCGGTTCTGAAGGTGCATTTCGCAACGCGCGCGATGCGCACGCTTCGAGAGCGAGCGCCGGCGCCCGGCTCCCCGTCGGTGCTGAATTCGATTTACTCGACGACTCGAAAATGCGCAAACACCTACTCGCGCAAGGCGCGAAAACCGCGCAATACAGACGAAACGAGTTTGGCGATGCCGACGACGACGGCACAAAATACAGAACCGACAGATCCACCGGTAAACTTAAAATCGTCGAAGAAAACGACCGCAAGCGCGCGCGCGACGACGACGAGGAAGATGAAGACGGCGCCACGCGACGCACATTCGGCACTCGCAAATCCGGCAAAACCAAGCGCACGACGAATACCAACAAGTCCACCAAAACGAACAAAACCACCAAAACTTCCGCCACGCACACCGGCGACCGATACAAAGCCAAAGGAGGTGGCGACGTTCGCAGAAAAGGCGAAAAGTTACAACCGTACGCGTACTGGCCTTTGGACGCGAAGCTGCTCAATCGGCGCAACAGCAAACGCGGCCAGGCCAGAGACACGCTTTCCGGCGTCGTCAAATCGAGCAAAGACAACGGGATCTTTCGAGGGAAAAAAGCCAGGAAAATAGAGTAGCGCAGAGAGAGCACTCATCTGGCAGGTGAGAAAACGACCACCCTGCTTCTGCACAAACACTAAAAGAATTCTTCTTTGTAACATTAACATTAACATTAACATGAACATGAACATCACATTGCGCGTAAAATCGTACCAAAAGCTCTTGCATTTTCCTCATTAGACGTACGTAAAGAAACAGAGAAGAGAGACCGACAAAAGCAGAAAACGCTCGACGCGAGACGAAAGAAAGAAAGAACACGCATACATGTCGTCCTTTTCTCTGCAGCTTTCTCTTTTTCTTGTCTTCTTCCTGTCGTTCTTCGCTTCGTCGACGTCGTCATCCGCGAACGCCCCGAAACTCTACCGCGGGTACAACTCGAACGCGAATCCTTCTTTACAGTACGAACCTCGATCTGGAATCATCACCAGAGCGCAGAACACGTTCGCCACGACACCTGGCGAAGGGAGGCACCGATTGAACGAAAAGTATGACCCGAACGGCGTGAAAACGCGAGGCGTTTGGGACGAGAAAAGGCAAAGGTTTTCTGCGCGAGACACCACGCCGGGACCGAAGAAGTTTCGAGAGGACATCGAAAACTTAAAGATTGAGAAGAAACCGAGAGATGTCATCGCGCACCCACACGTGGAGAAGAAGTTTTGGCCCACAACTTTGAAGAATTCCGTGGTCGCGTCGTTCGGGAGGAGCGAGAGTGGGAAGACGAAACCGGTCGGGAAAGGGACGGCGGCGGCGGCGGCGAGAGCGGGCGTAGGGGAAGACGACGACGGAGAAGGAGAAGAGAGAGAGAGGAGAGAAAGGAGCAATAACAGACTGGCCAGGCCGAAAGAACCGGAAAGAGCGGACGATAGAGCGATGTTAGCGGATCACACGTTCTACGCGGCGACGAATCAACAATCGAACGATCGGTTCGCGAAGATGTTGGCGAGAGCGTTGAACGGAACCAAGTACGTTTTACAGTGTCAAAAATCCGAAGCGAAGAAGAGCGAGATTCCGTCCGCGTGGCAGTTGTTGACGGCGACTATGAGCCGAGCGGACGCGCAGACGCTGTTACCGATATCGCCCGGGCAGTTAAAGAAGAGTATTTTTGGTAAGGTGACCAACGCGAGAGGCGACGGGAGTTCCCGATTGTCCAATCGATTGAACGGGTATCCGAAACCGTTGGATTTCACTCGAGGGTGCGCTGTCGTCGGGAATTCTGGGATTTTGTTAAAACCGCTCGGGCATAATAAGAAACCATTAGGGCCGTTTATCGACGCGCACGGGTTTGTCTTGCGCATGAACATTGCCCCTACCGACGGCGAGTTTACCAAATTGGTCGGGAAAAAGACGTCGGTACGATTGATAAACCATAAATGGGCGCGAGAATTCGACGCGTTCGCGGAGAAACATTCGAACATTTTATCGAGCGATATCGCCTCCTCGAGTTCTCGATCGAGACAAAGTAGCAACGATGCGGCGTACGCGGTTCGAACGCGAGACGTGGAAGTGGCGAAAAAATTCGCCAAAATTGTCGGCGAGAAAAGAGCGCGCGTGTTCAACGCTCGATTCGTCGACATTTCGCGCATCGCGTTGGCGCAAATCCGCGCGTGTAAAGAAATGCGCGACACCGGGAAGATAAAAGTCCACGACACGGCTCCAGCACCTTCGGCCGGTTTCGCTGCCGTCATGGCTTTATCCAAAATCTGCCCTCGATTACGCCTCTTCGGTTTCGACGCCGCTAAAAAATCGAAAGGAAAATCCACCGCCGGTATCGATTACCCGTACCAATATTTCGAAGAATTCGACGCGCAAGGCGTCCTCAACGTCGGCTCTGCCGCGCACGATTTCGATATCGAAGCCGAAGCCTTGACTGGTTTAGAGAGAGAGAGTAACACGAGAATCCAAATCTGCGGCGCGAAAGGCGGGAATACCTGCGACGAGCTCGTTTAATGAAGCGTCGTCGTTCACAAAAGTAGCGCGTTACTGTGATTGATGTTTTAGAGTGGTTCATTTTTAGAAGAAGTTGTGTATAATAGAAGCGTTAGAATTTAGAACACGCGTTGCACAAACAACTCGTTAGTAAGAAATGCGCAAAAGCGCGTACGCGCGCACCAACGTTAGTCCGTTTTCCTCCAAAATCGATTATGGTAATGATGCTCAAAGCGTCGAGAATGACTACGACAAAGAGTCGCACCAATTCTTCAATCATCCATCCAACATCCCGGGGAACGCAAATTCGTTTCTGCACGGCATCGGAGACCCGACCATCCGGTTCGCCACGAAAGAAGAAAAAGTCCGATTCGATCGAAACACTCGACGCGCTCGAAGAGCTTTAGTTGTCTGCGCGCTGTTTTTATTCCTCTTGGCGTTCAGCCGACCGATATACGGGCCGTACATAGACAGATTTGGGGAAGATGGGGATGCGACTTTAATTGAGGTGGTGAAGGACCACTTGACGAAACGCGCCGAGCGCCACGGATTGAAGAACGTGGGAGGAGGACGCGCATCGTCGAAACGCAACAACGCGAACAACAGACACAACAACAATAACAACAACGGGAATACTAAAGAGGAGAGCACGTTTCACGCGAGATATAGAAGAATAGAGGAAGAAAGAAGGGCGTTGCTGGAAGAACATAAAGACGGGGTGGAGGACGAGATGGATACCGTGCGAAGGTTGGAGGTTTTGGAGGAGAGAGCGAAGAATTTGCTGCGCGAACACGGGAAGAAGCACGGGAGGAAGCGTACTCACGAGAGCAATAGCAAAGGGATGAGTGGTGGTGGTGGTGGTGCCGAGTAGATGTAGAGTTAATGTTGTTAGGCTTTAAATTTATAAATATTCATGTATGTATCACTTTTAGTTCTGAAGAAGCGGCGAGGCTTGAAAGCCAAATCGTTGTCTTCTATCGGTGACGGCTTGTTCCCACAGCGCACGCATCTGCGCTAAAATTCGATTCGCATCCTCGGAGGATTGAAACGGGCACAAAACGGTTGAGCTACGAAAATCGTTGTGGTTCACAAATGTTATGCTTTTATTTTTGCTTTTCGCTCCTTCTTTTACGACGGTTAACAAGGAAGAGGTGAATCCAAAGTCGGGCGTCGTGACTTTATTTTCTTCGCGGAGAGAATCGCATACGCCGACTTGGACGCAGACAGTCTTTTTGTCCAGAGAAGAAGAGATGTAAATAGAGGCGACTTCGTGCCATCGGAGAAAGCGGGTTGCTGTTGGATCTGTTTCGTAACGCTCGATCCAAACCAAGTGCGTGTCGGTTAGACATACGATGGCATCTGAAACATGCGCGAGGGGATAAAAAAGTTCAAACCGGCCGAACGTAAACTGCGTTCTCTCGTTTACAGCAGTCACCGTGGTGAACGACTTTTTAGTCTTCTTGTTTGCATTTTTCATAGTCTTCCTCTCCTTTCTCGTCCCTTTCTTCTTCATCGTATCTTGGTCAACTTTACTCGCTTGTATTTCTTCGACGTACGCAATCTTTTTTGCGGCAACTCTCAGCAAATCAGCACCTGCTGATTGCTCTTCGTCGTACGTTCGAACGATGCCATCGCCACGCAAAGCGAGAGGTTTTCGAGCTCGAGTAGCTTCCAGAGATCCCGTAGATTTCGAAAGTATACCACCTACCGACATAGCTTGAGAAAGTCCACTGAATGCCGTTTCGACTAAACCGACCGCACCTCCTAACGTTGAAGTCACGAGACCAGTAATACCTTTGATGCCGCCAAGCGCCGCTCCTCGCAAACCTTCTTGGCGAAACCCTTGGACTGGTTTGTAAAACACTCCAGCAACTCCGGATAATGCACCACCGACGAGGTTTACGGTACCATCGACATATGTTTGACCAATGTTCTTAACACCCGCGGAAATTGATGTCGTCGCACCCCTTTCTCGAGAAGCGACAATATTTTTCGACGTATCTCCAGAAAGCTCCGCCAGCTTGTCCTGCGCTCTGCGCAAACCTACCGATACGGTACCTGCGTTATCAACAGACGCCAAAATCCTTCCAGACTGTATCGTAAACTGTTTGATAACGTGCGATTTCATTTTCCTCCTCAAATCAGAGAGTTTGAGCGTTGCATTTGTCGGTAAATTGAAAGGAGCAATCGCAATAGGTAATCGGTCTAATCGTAAAAGATTGAGCGTCGCGCACATCATCATTGGCGCGTTCTTCGGGCGAGATGACGGTGCAGACGTGAGCGTTACGAAGGCTCGTATTCCGTCCGATGAAAACGTTCCGACTGAAATGAGATGGTCAATATTTGCCGATACAGTCTTTTGCTTCTTGGCTTTGAACGTAACTTTTTTCCCACCATCCTTCTTCATCCTAGAATCTTTCGACGAGGACATTTCAGAAGCGTCTCCGCCGTCTTCCGCGAAAAGTCTTTCAATACCGATTTCTTCGACATACTCTTTCAACGCCCACAACAAAGGCTCGTGAATGAGAACATTTAAACCACTCGGTGCCCACACCATTCGAACTTCCGGAAAGCGATTAATATCTCTACTTTCTCTCATTGAAAATGAAGCCGCGAATAAGCAGCCTGACGCCGCATCGTTGAACATTGTGACTGGATACAACGCGTTCTCCAACATGTTATCCAGTTGCGCAGAGACGATGGCAAATTTAGCGTACAGACCTCTTCCATTATTGCATTGGTTCCCAAACGAGGCTTCAATACCGTTTACCGTGAATAGACAAAGTTCTCGCCGTGAATCTACGAGTGATATCTGGATGCCATCAAAGATGGCGCCGATGTGAATTTCTCGGGACGTTTTTGTGATATTCTGAATGCGCTGGAAAGCCTTCAAATCTGCTTCGAAATCGTTCATTCTTCCTTTTCCCTTTCGTTTATTACGATTGGCGAGCCTTGACATGAAGTGTCCCTTAATGATTGCCGCGGCGGCATCAGCATCGTTTACACTAAGAACAGCATCTCTAGATTCTCTGTCTAAAACAGTAGGTTGCTTTGCAAAACGTGGCGATCCATCGCTGTTCCGATCTTGGACATCTGGATCTATTTCTACTTTGAACTCCGTTAATCGAAGAGATATGCACTCTTCTGCGCCAGTTTCAGCACCGTCAAAGAAAATGCAAGACAATCGGTAACAAATCTCATACTTTCCAGATGGATCATCGCATATGAATCCTTCTGCCAAAGTGATACTTCCGAGAGCGCCAAATTCTTCTTCGCCGCCGCCAGAAGAAGAACCCCCACCTGATGTTCTAGAATTTACGATACTGGCGTCGCGAAAATCACCAAGCTCCGGAAGTTCAAAATACGATTCTTCGACGTTTTCATCGTTGCTGCACGAGAGTCGCACGACCCGAACAGATTCCCCAACTTTGGGAAGTAAGGATTCATCCGACGACTTCTGGCTTCTCTTCCCAGTGGGTCCCTCCGAGCGACCATTGAAAAAACGTGGGCCGAGCCAATGTGAAGCACTGCGCGGAGGGACCCTCACACCTTCTCCAAAGTTGGATTCATCATATAACGACGGTGAAGCAGTTCTAGTAACGCTGTTATTTGTGCGCATAGACGTAATATTCCCCAATTTCTTCGGTGTCTTCGTCGACGCCATCGCGGGTGCCGTTTGTTTATCCGCAAAATTGTATCGCTTTTGCACATTCGACTCCCCTCTCAGCAAAATTCTTGAGAAATCTGCCCGCACACGAGTGTGATTTTCAATTCTAATGCCACTCTCTGCAGATCGATCGCTCTTAGCGGCTGAACCTATGATGATTTGCGTGGATCCAGCAATCTGAGCCGTTTGCAGTCTTACACGAATTAGTGACGATGACACTTTAGAATCGCCATCTTTTGTCACAGATCGAGGGACCGCAAGAAGTTGTTCTCCAGATTCTTGCAAAAGATCCATGCGAATCTCTGCAGAGAAGGATTCATATGAGTGTGTGTTTTCGTCCCTAGTTCCAGAAGCATCACGAAATATTAAGCGTGCACGTTCGGGTGAGCTTGACCCAGGTAACACCGGCGCCGCTCCAATCGGAATGGTCATTGCAGAGTTATCGTAATGCATTTTCCGTTCATCCTTAAGGTCGTCATCATTCTTTATGTGCATGGCTAACGGTATGTGTGAGATATTGACCAAAATAATTTCAGGAACGACTGATATTCTAACCGTTCGGCTCATCATTTCGTAAGACCACCAATGCTGACTTTGCGATAGAACAGGATGAAAATGTTCAGCCACGATTTTAATTCTGACTTCACCGTATGATTTCGTCCGCAAAGTAACCAAACATGGAGCTTCACCTGGTTTGACTCCTCTATGCACAATACAATGCACGCGTTTATTTGCATCAACATTTTCGAGCTCGTCTACGTCCTCGGCGAGGAATAAAGTATGCACGTGACTGGAAATTTCAGCAACAAATGCTTTCTGAATATTCTTTAACACTCCATCCACGACTCCCACTGTAGCTCGTACGGCAGCATCTACGTTCAGCTTCTGTTCCGCTCTCAAAGATACGTTAATATTTCCGGGATTCACTTCGAATAACTCGCCGGTTGGTTTTTTGACTATGAATTTTCCTACCGCGGTATCCACCACCTCTTCGATCTTCGAAATTTGTATGAGATTTGTTTCATCTTCTGGTTCAGTGCATAATGATACCGGGAAAGGACAAGCGTTATGAACAATTACATCAGCGCGAATATCGACGAACATTGCGCTGATGTTTGATGGTGAGGATTCCTCTTGGACGTAACCTATCGCGTGTTTCACATTTTTCGCGACATCGTCAGCAATGCTCGACACAGGTCTATTGTCAGTGTCTCTTGAGACGACTTTTCCATCTTTCTTCAAAACGCCGGAGTATTTCGACGCAGTTACGAGTAGTTTTGCTTCTAATCTGCGCCCTTGCGCACCTATCTTTTCGCCTACATTTTTCAATACCACACAACCACGGGTGACTCCATCTGCAAATGCTGTAATTGGCATCGGCTCACTCATATTCCATCGTTCGCTTTGCTTTTGAGCACTACTCGCTCTCAAACCGTATGCGCAGCTGATTTCCTGCCTCGGATCAACGCTTTCCGAAATAAATACTTCTTCTCCTGGCTTCATGATGCCATAAACGGAAGCCCTCTTGTCGCAGTAGACGACATACTTTGCCTCGCAAGGGAGCGAGTTCCGCAAGACGAGCGGGACCCGAAGAACAACATGGATATTCCGAGAAAGCGCTCTCTTGTTGTTCTTGTCTCCGCGTTTTTGTCTCTCAAGATATACGAGATAGAATTTATTATCACCTGTGCATATCACGTCGGGGTCACTATGTTCATCGTTATTGTCTCTTGCAATGACCGACTCCCAGCGTTCGCGGAGCGATTCACACAAAATATCACACGTTTCCATACTCTCTGAGCAAATTTCATCGTTTTCATAATGCGTTACGTTTTGAACTCCTTGTTTCTCTGTACTTACGGGTACAAATCGAATCGCACATTGCTCCGTGTTCTCGAAACCTACTGGAAAGCACACATTTCCACCACTTTGTGATACTTCAATAGACCATGAACTCCCTTTTCCCGCTTTAGTATCCTCCATCGTTGCTCGGCGTTCATTCGTGTTTCTTTTGCGGTTCATATTCGGAGTGAAGAACATATTCGTTTGCGAGTTGTACTCATCTCGCTTTTCTCCGCTTTCTCTCGCACTTGAAGCACCTCCTTCGCTCAAAGAGCTACTAGGAAAGACGTTCGTCTCATCATATTCTTCAATGGGAGCAATTTTGCGTCTCCATCGTCTGCGTCGCGTACTCGCAAATCTCCGCTTCCAATTTTTTGCATTTTTGAACTCATTTGGTGGCCACGATGTCACCCAATAAGCATCGTAGGCCCATCCACCCGTGTTACTCACGGTGGAGTTTCCAGGGGGCCTGTCGATTTCCCAATCACCCATCCAATGGTAACCTTCTGGAAGTAACAAACTTTCACCTTCGGGGAAATGATTTGTGGAGTTTGAACCGTCAATATTGAGCGAATACCGAGCAGTAAAGCATGCGTCAAGAATATCACGCGGCGATTTCCAACCAAATGGTGGAAAATGGCGCTCAGATTCCCACACGTATCGATACATCGGGTCGTTTGGATCATATCCTTCTTCAAAAAAACCATTCAAATCGTTTTTCTCTTCCGAAGCCGAGGTAAGATCTTTTGGACTGCGCAACCCAGGCTTTCGTGCGTTGACTTTGGAATTCCCTGCATTATTCTTTAGTTTAACCAGCGTCAGTGAAAAACGTTCCGAAGTTTCGTTTACAAAAGTTGCCTGAGACATTAATACACCCAACCTCGGATCAACCGTAACTTTGTCTTCTCCAACGTCTTGATCTTTCCGCTCGAAGAAATCTGTACCGCTAGCTTTTATCGCCGCATACGGCCCATTCTTCGAAAAGGCAATAAGTGTATCCTCTGGATCAACCTCCTCGGTTTCTTTGTTCTTCAATGCGCTAATATCATTCGTGGATAGCTTTGATATTTTCAAATTAGGCGAGATATCGGTATGTTTCACCCGCATTCGTCCTGAAAGAAAATTTAACTCGAAGTTCTTCGTCAATGCCTGGAATTTGGTAGCTTCTTTTGTTTGAACTTCTAACGGTTCGCCAGAAGGCGCTCGTTTCGAGGTATGACGAATGGTCCAACCACCGGATGCAACAGAACCGGCATTATATATGGTCGGAACCTGTGCTTTTGAATCGCCTTTGCTAGCGTACGTGTTCTTAGTCCCTTGAGGTTTCCAAATCGCGCCAGGACCAATAGTACTCAACTCTCGCGCAAAATCTTCTCTCACGCAACAAAAGCTCTTTTTCGAGGGTTGCTTTTGCTCCTTCGATTTACCGTTATCTGCCGTAACGACACGCCCTAACGCGACGTAACCTTCTGGAGGAATAGGCGCCCAGAAACTTACTGAACTCTTCTTTTCATCCTTCCAAAGAAGTTCGTATCCAATAGGATGCGCGAACGGTGCTCCAGCACGAGGCATTTTCTTCTTAACGTGATCATCGATCACCATACGTGCAAGATATCCGCCTGTATTTGGTGCACTAAATCCAGGAACAACTATGCATCCAAATGGAATCTCAACGATGCTTTCGTCTTCAGTAGAACCATCTATACTTCTTTCACTAGAGTCTATTTTGGCCACAGGAATCCACGCCGAACATTCATACTTCGCTCCCGTGCCTTTCGACCACCACAAAAGCTTGAACTCGTATGTTTTTGTGATATTGCAGTAATTGTCAGAAAACAATAAATTGTCACTCTTTAGTGTTACTGATACACTTTCCGAGTCTTCAATCAAACGTTCATGTTGGTCTCTATTACGTCGTGAGTCTACGTTATCTTCTTGAGTAAAATTCTTCAATTCTTCAAATTCGTCGTCGTCAAACTCTGCAACCGTTCCTTCATAGCTGCTACTTGCATCTGATCTGTCACTGTCGCTATCGTCGTGATCCCTAAAGGCACTCAACGCAGACGATGAAGATAGCATGCGTTTGAATATTATGTTGCATGCTCCTGCATTCTTCGCTGAGTCGATGCGACCATGCCTATTGATGTGTATCGGAACCTTCACACTAATATTGTGGAATATGGATGCTCGGAGCAAAATACGAACCTTCGTGGGAATCCCGTTTTCATCGTGGAGATCAATCCAAACAGGTTTCTCTTCACCAACCAAAAGCGCCAGATTCGATGCGACAAACCCTTCCGCAGAAAAGCGAGCGTTGGCATCCTCTACAAAATCGTGCGTTGAACACGGTCGCTCTAGATCCACTCTCAGGCTAGAATTCTGAAAATCGCGCGATCTCGAAGCCGGATGAGGTACGTCCATAGTAATATAGCCCGATTTAGCGTTGAAGGGGAGAGATACGCGCGATTCATCACCGTTGTTAGCTAATCGCATGCGTACCTTGTTTCTAAAAGAATAATTTTTATTCGAAATGGCCAAAGATCGTAGATGAGTGATGCTTGAGTTTGATTTCAGGACGCATGAAATCCTCGAGTACGTGTCCGGAACACCAGAGGAACGGTTTACATCGTTTCTCATTGATTCCATGGGATCATCGACATCAATGATTTCAACCATCATCTTTGCGGTCAGGGATTCTAGAGGGGGGGCAACTTGGACGTCCGCAGTATTCGTATCCACCACTCTTTGCCTCGCCTGGCTTGTTTCTTTCGCTATACAAAAGTTGACATCAAAGTTGCCATGTGGAGGAACGACTCGAACATCCTCGTCCTTCCCACGTTGCAAACTCTTTCGAGACACTGTATATAACGTACGCCCAGTATCGTTTTTCATACGGATGACTTCATTTTCAACCTCTTGATTAACCGAAGACAAAGTTGCGTGCGTAGTCAAGCCCGTATTAGAGAAGCAGCGAAGAACAGAGTCCCTGGATTTACTGCGTTTTTGCGCATGTTTGATTAACATCCGCTTCTCTTTCCAAGATTCAGAAAGCGCAGAACTTCGATCTGGAAAAAGCTCTTTCGTCGCTACTTCGAGTTCACTCACTACATGAGAAGTAGCTGGAGAAAATCCATCGTTATCGGGGTAGGCAATGGACGATTGGTGATCGAGTTGAATCTCCCCTTCAGCGTCCGTATCAAAATTATCTCTCTTCCTCATGATTTCTTTCTTCGTCTCCAGTGCGATTGAAACCATGTCAAGAGCAAAATCTGTGGTCAAAGTAATACATAATTTTGTAGCTTGTATCGAAGCATAGTTTCCAGTACTGAAGCAACGTTCTCCGTGTTTGATTGGAACAAGATTTGCACCAAATACCCATTGCGGAGATACGAGTGGTTCCCACGCGTACTTGCGCCAATTTAAGTGCGCAGCGCCTAACGATGCATCAATACCAACGGAAGCAACGTCGCCGACTACAACGTTAGTCACGATTTCGGTTCTCACGAGTGATATTGCAAACACTGGAACATTTTGATGCATAATACCAGCGCTCTCTCTGTACGAAGAATCGTCTCCGACGTCCATCGGTGTATCCTCCTTTGCATCTGCATCATTCGCGACAATCCTCTGCGGCGCAGCAACGGTTACGGTTACGAGACCTACCGACGCCGAAATCTTGACAATTGGCTTTGGTTTTTCGTACGCAAAAGAAGTAATCCTGGATCCTTCGTCGGAAAAATCTAAAGATGAGATCGACGGTAGTACAAAAAGCGTGGGACCTTTGTAAATATCATTCGGCATGTCGGCTTTGGATATACAGAAAGTACCAAAACCACCAGGTACACGCCACATGCACATTTCGCTTGTACTAGACTTACCACCATGAATGATAAGAAGTGAAGATTCTTTCGTTAATAACGTGACATCCATAGGTGCTACCGCTCCGCAATGGGTTCTACTCAGACACCGGACCGAATCCAGAGATGGTTTTACATTAGCTGATGAAGTACTCACTAATCCGCAACTGACGTAATCTTCTGATGGAGAAACTGGTCGCCAAAAGGCAGCTTGAAGCTGCTTTTTCGAACTCTGGAAAACCAGTTCGAAATCAATTGGTTTCACACAAACATATTCGAGGTCCTCCACACAACGCGTCATGGATGGATGCGCCACGCCATCGACTACAACATCTCCAAGCGATGCAAAACCAGGCGGAGGCAGCGGTCTGAACCCTGTCAACATCTCCCCAGCGTTCCACACCTTTTCAAATTCTACCGCTGTAACTACGCATAGTTTGATATCCGCGATGTTGCCTTCGTAATCTTCATCTTCTAGAGTTATTGCGTTATCGTCGGCAATTTCTTTCTTTAAGAGACGGCGACGGCGTTTGTTTTCAAGTTTTCGGGCTTGAATGTTCTCCAAGGTTTCAATAGCGAGCCCGAGTGGCGTGCGAATATCAACAAAAGATATAGGTGGGTCTATCAGTGCGTTCGATGCTGATGATTTGCCTGCTGAACTCACCATGTGTATCCCAGTCGGGGAGTCCACAGCCCAAACGTGGACCAGATTGCCACTCCTTGAGTTACCCCAAATATCGCGCTTATGCACAGATTTATCATCATCTACATTCAAAACTTTACTCTGGCCACGACGCTGCGCATTATGTACTTCACTCCTGCGGTCATCAGGTTTATTACTCTCTTCGTCAGACATGGAAAACAATCTTGAAAGTGATCCCGTAGATTCACACAGCAAACTTTCTCTGACGCAACGCACGCAGCTTGGATCTGGCTCTCCGTCTTCTTCATAAGCCGCAATTAAACCAAGCGCCCTGTAACCTTTTCTAGGAACCGGTTGCCAGAGCACCAAATTAGAGCGAGAAGATGCATCAGACTTTTTGGACGGATTTATACGCTTGAATCCACTTGGCGGTGAACAGTAGGTCATCGAGTCGCGAATAGATGTTGCCGATCGTGTAGGCGAATCGGGGCCAAAGTTAGGAACATCTCCCAGTGAGCAGTATCCCATAACTGGCCGCGGACGCCAGAAGGAAAATGATGTGCTCCTTGCGCCCGTCGCTGCAACAGCTAGAGCATTCTCTTGTGGGATTAATTCACCAGTACTGAAGAAATCAGCTGCCGACGCTCCAAAGTCGGCATCGTATCCCGAACCCTCGAATGACGAATAGACAAGTGCAAAATGATTACATGGTAACAACGGCTGCGTTGCTACGATGGAAGAAACGCGTTGCGCCAGTCGAATCACTCGACCTGCTGCGGCTGGGGAAACCTCGACCCCGATGGGCGATATCATGACATCAATGGATGTTTCTCTTCTTGGCGCGGAAGGTTCAAGCGAGTTGTCGCTCCCCTCAGTCTCATTATAGCACTCATCACTGTCTAATGTTGCCGTGATTTTGCAAGGTTCAACTAATGGATTCAACCTCGCACTGTCCGGGAACGAGACACACATGTGCTCAAGTTCAAACGAGCTTTCTACGCTGCTCCCAATAATGTTAATTTTTGAGTGCACGCTGAAAGATGCGCACAACCCTTCATCTGGGTCGCGGGAAGGGAAAACTGCCACATCGATCGAGTGCAACTTCAGAACGCATTTCAAAGCAGATTTCTTTCTCTGTTTATCAACGACTTTTAAAATAGCTTCTTTCTGCACTTCTAAAAGAGCATCGCCTAGTTTATCCTTTCCTTTGAGCCCAATCACTGCCCTAGCTCCTTCGATGCGTTTGTTTGCAGAGATGGAGTAACCCGGCTTATTACGTAATTCTCGGAGCACTGCAACGACGGTTTTAACCCTTCCACGCCAGGAATTCATCAAGTACTTCATCTCTATTTCAGTTAAACGAGAATCGCGGAATTCTTCGACGCCTTGCTCTGAAAATGAATCCCCATCCCCATTTCCGAGAGTACGTTGTCTGCGAACTATTTTCTTTTTCTCGAGCATCATCTCTTGACGACTTAAGAACTGAACTGATTCAGGATCAACGAAATATGAACCTCCTGACGCCATACGAATACACAAGTCAAACGTTTCCTTGTCGGGACACACGATGCGACAATTTTTAATTACTAGTCTATGATTCGGACCAATTATGATGCGAGGCGCGAATTGAAGCTCTCTTTCAGCTAAATGCACAGCTCGATCGCCAGATTTAGAGTTTTTCCCACTGTCGCCCTCTTTCTTCGTTTTATCTTTTTTCGACAGATTGTGTTCCAAGTAAATTGTATCGGAATAATCAAGATTAATGGTTTGTTCGCAACCATCCAGAACATATTCCTGCGCACCACTACTAGAAGTTGGAAAATCCGCTAAGACTCTCCTGGTGCGACTTAATGTCATATTTTCTCTTAATTTGAACACTTTCCTTTCTTCCGTAAACAATATATCTTGTGGGAGTATATTTTCGCCAGCGCCGAGTTTTGGCTGAAAGATTCGCGCAGCTTCCAGTAAGGAATCCACGGATGCTATCACTGCTACGCGACCACACTGACAGCTGACCTCAGATATATCGTTTGTTGTGACTTGTTCCAGGCTCAAGAACATAGACTGTAAATACTCATCTTCCTGCTCTTCAACGATTTGAAGTTCCTCAACGCCTTCCGCAGAGGCTTTTACTTCATTCGAAGAGTTCTTGTCTTGCGTGTTCACAACAGCTTCATCACAAAACCCTGCTCGTATCAGATCAATCTTATAGCCCTTAAATCTGCAATCTCTCGCGTATAAACCCTCTATTCCAACTGCCAATTCACTTCGTAATTCATTTCGTGGATTTGACACGTTTGCAAACGAAATGCCTCGAATTCCAGCCTCAACAACCTGTGAGGCTCTTCCCTTCCCGGCAAAGATGCCAAGTTGAATGTGGTCAATTCGCGCCTGGAAACACTGATGTATCAAAAAATCCTTCTTCGGTAGAGGCGGTGCCAATGGATACTTAGCTGGAGTCAGATAGCAGTAAGCAAATGGGGATTGCGTATAGGTCATCGTCGATGTCTGCGTGTATCCTTTGATAACTGAATTCAAAGTTTCCACATCAGAAGCCGAAATCTCAACTGTGAGAACATCATTTGCCGGCAACTGAACATTTATATCCACGCTCGGAGCGTTTGATAATTGTCTTCGAGCATCTAATCGATTCCAGCAAGTTGCTTTTAAAGCCACCGGGGCGTCGGACCTTTTGATGTGTGGACCAGAGGCACGAAGTAATGCAGATGAACGGTTCTTCTTTGCTTTGAGCGTCGAATCCCCTTTACACGCAACCGATAATCCGTGTATAAAGATGTCAAACTTGGCCCAATGCGCTCGATTTGCATCAATCGTGAATGATGTAGAGACATCAATTCCTTTGAACGACTCGCTCGCATTTTTATCAACAACACCGACGCAGAGAGAAAGCGATGGCGCAATCTCATCTCGAACACTACCCGGTAAAACCACGCGAGAACCCATTACATTAGCCGTAATCTTAACTTTCTTCGTCACGAAGCCAGGACGCGGGAAAACGAATGGTGGCAAGTTTGGTAGAAAGTGTGGCGGCGATAAAGTCTTGAAAATTGGCAACAAGCAATTTGCAATGTTAATGATGCAATTTTGATTTGCAAGCACTCGAAGAGGAGCAACTTTTGCCTCGAGTTCAATATCGATGTCATCCTCATGCTCATGAGGCAGCCATGTTTGACGGCGTATCCACAGAAACGGAATGTTACGAATTTTCTTACGCGCTGATTTCTCCTCCTCCAAGAAAAATGTCAAGAAGTCGCTTGCAGCGTTGTCCTTCGCGATCAGATCGCGATTAGCGTGACCAACAGGTAATGTGGGGTCAGATAGCGTCAAATTATCGCACGAAATTTCCAAATCTTTCGTGCCTTGTTTGCCTCCGCCCCATCCTTGCTTACCAACTGGTTTAGCGCGAATATACAGACGAGAATGGAAATTAGACACCGTCGCCTCTAATATTGGTTGTCGTCGAGTATCAGCAGCCAATACCGATTTCTTCGGATCGTCGTAAAGTTTAGCGACCAACGAATCACCATGAAATGTGAAATTGAGCTTAATCTTGTGTGCGAGTTTACTCGCATCCATTATCTTCACTTTTTGCAGCTTTTGTCTCATACTTTCCCATTCTTCACGGGAAGGTGCAAAGACGGAGTCATCATATCTCGAGGGCCACCCCTTTCCAACTGACACAGGGCTTTTAAAAAGGAACCGGAAGCTGGTGAACGCCGCAATTGGTTCTCTAGCAATGTGTGTTTCGATTGAACTGACAGCCATTCGTAAATCAGCAGCCTGTGTTCCATATTCAGGATGCGAAGGTAAAAACGCCTCGAGGCTGAAACCGACGCAGGACTTCTTCATAGCATCAGTTTTGTACCTGAGATACTTGGTTGAAAGTTCATCTCTTAGAGGTTTTTCTATGAATACCGCATCATGATCCTTGCCAATGCCTTCGATAGTCCAGCAGTCCTTAATTGCAACTCTTCGGAGACCGGCGCCCAATGTCACGCTACCTTTTGTGGCTTCACAACTCAGCGTTAGTCCAGTAATTTTGACATTCGCCAACGGTCGCTCTTGGAAGCAGTCAACGACGTACTTAATCTTTTCATCATCAGCCAGCTGATCAATAAAATAACTTTTCGACATGTCATTGACGTATAAATCAGTCTCATGATTGTGATGTCTCAAAGGAGCAGCTAGGTGAAATCCAAACAAACCCATCGAGAACGTAACGGAAGCTTTCTTCGTTTTATGCTCGTCAACTTTTAGAACTCGCCTGACTTCTTCATGGAACGGCAATAACCTCGCTTCCATGTTCAATCTACTTTTTATAACGTCGCAGATATCTTTCGACCAAAATCTGAAGACAAAACCATTTGGATGTTCGCACATCCTTTCAAAGTTTGACTCGATGGAACGATCCAGTAAAGCGTCGCCAACGATTAAAGTACGGTCATATTCCGAGTATTCTCTGTTTGCATCGTCTTTGTCGTTCATCTTCCTGAGAATCTCGTCGCTATCGGTTGATACATGTAATTTTACTTTTATTGTTTTCCTTTTTTCGTCGATCGAGAGAACACAAACTTCAACTTTTTCTTGAGTGCGCGTCAACGGGTTTCCGGCTCCTCGCGTTCCGGCCAATTTTAGGACTCTCGGTTCTAAGTGATGAACGGAACCTGCTGGTTTATCAACGACAGACAACGTTCCCTCTCGAACAAAGACATCGCACGACTCCCAGTATGGTAATTCTCCAAACAAATCAGCCGGCACGAGTCGTTCGCAGTTGAAAACATCAATATCTCGAGCGAAAATATCATCGGTATCCTTGCGCCCTGACGAAAAAGAAGAAGGTAAACTCGAAGAAAAGGTAATTTTCTTCTCGTCGTCGTCGTCGCCACTCTTTAAGATTTTATCAGATTGCGAAGACGCGATGTCGTTGCGTTGTTTCTTCTGTTCTTTGATTCTCTTTGCCTCATCTGCAACTTTCTTGGCCGATTCCGTGAACTGTGTGGCCACGCGCAAGGCCATGTTTATTCGTTCTGGCGACACAGATAATTGAATAGATGGCAGATTGACGTCAACGACGACCGGGGAATACTTCAACGCCTCTCGAGGAGATAGCACGTAATGTGATGCGAGGATTGTACACTGAACGCGAGATAATAGAGGAGTCTCGACTCTATTACTTTCTCCAGCTTCACTGAGAAGCTGCCACGACTGGTTACAGGTCCATGCAAAATTGTCCGCAAACCCAATAGAACAGTCCAAAAGCTTACCTTCAATCGTTCTCTTTCGCCAACTACTGCGCGCATTCGCATCTTGTTCCTGAACGTGTGCATTCTGGGCGCTTTTAAGTGTTCGCGCTGTAAGAGGACCAAACCTTGCAATTAGGGTTGTTCCTTTCTTCCTCCTATTTTTACGCTGGGATGGAACCGCCAGATGAACTTTTCCGACGAATACTGCTAATCCAATCTTTGGTAAGCTCAAATCACCAGAGGATGAAACTCCAGAACCCGCTTCGATAGATCCGCGTGGAATGACGTCCAGTTCAGGAGTGATTTGCGCAGAAGTATTGAAACGAGATTGCATACAACTACCCTTCATGCGCCTCGTGAAAACGTCGACGATGCGGTCAATTGGTCCGCGAAGAATTGTGATGAACATAGGTGATAAGATCAGAGCACAGTAACCAACTGCCTTTTCTACTTCTGTATTTGAGTCGCATTTCTTGGTGGCGAGTGAAGAACCAGCAATAGTCGCACTATCAGTTTCCAGCGAGATGGATAGCTCGGTATTTTTGTTCGTTATCTTGCGTTTTTTCGAAGCCGCGAAAGATACAGCTTTAGATACAGGACTCCCGCTAAAGCATCTTGGGCGACCATTCGAGATAGTATCTTCTGCATCGTTCAAATCTGCGTTAAATAATTTAGCGAGCATTATTGGGAGCGACATACCCATGCCATGAGTCGAATACGATGAATAATAATCTGTTTCATCTTCACCGAGCGCCAGTAAATCGCCCTCCGGCGCAGAGAAACGAATAGTATCTATAGTCGACCGAACGTCTATCGCATCTTTCACGAAAGATATCCCCATCATTTTTGCTCCTATCACGAAATTATTGATCGACACGCTGAACAATTCAGATTCTTTGATTGGTATTTCAGCAAAAGACGAAAAAGAAGTAGACGAAGACGGTGCTAAGCTATCCGAGAAAGCATCGTCGTGGTCATTGCGCTCGTTCGAAGAAGCGTCGAGAATTTTCATCGAAATTTCTTCAAAAGCGATGCACGTAGCAAACATTGGAATCTTACTCTTCTTCTCAACACTTTGCATCTCGCGCTTCTGGATCTCTGCATATTCTTGTCTCTCTTTAATATCAAAAGTGTCTCCAACTTCATCCCAGTCGATTTGCGACTCATCGTCTGAAATAGCAGCATCGCGATTATCGAACTCGCTCGGAGCGTTTCTCGGCGGACGACTCGGTGTTGCGAAGAGATGTTTGACCGGCGTCGCAGCGTTCTTCTTTCGAATTTGCCTGATTTGTCTCTTCAGATTCTCTTCGTCTTCTTCTGCGCGAATTCGAGCTTCTTCGATTTCGCGCTTTTTGATCGCATCCAATTCATCTCTCTCCTGCTGGTTCTTCCCGATGTTCGTAATGAACCGTTTCGCGGCGCCGAGAGGTTTAAACCCTACATTCTTGATAACTTTTACTCCCACAAGTAAACCTTTACCCGCGACGCCAGCAACACCCTTCACAATCTTCATAGGTATTGGCCCGCCGCCGCGTCGGGCAGCTTCGCGGCGAAACGCGCGTTCGCAGCCTCCATTTTTCCTCCACTCTACGTGTGCGAGCTGTCTAAAAAAAGCAATCATGCGAGCGTTTGGAATCTCACTTTCAAGCTCATCGAGTTTACGTATCTTTCCAAAAGGTTTCTTCATCGGCCAGTTGACGTTTTGCTTCGAAGACGGCGGTGGCGGCGCAGACTTTTGGAGAATCTCGTCTATGTAAACTTTAACATATGCTTTCCTTTGTTCGTGCAGAGTTTTAAGAGCTTTCGAGTCGAGGCTAAAGCCCAATCCGAGTCGTTCTCTCCGTTCTCGAGTTTCCTCTTTGACCGCTTCGCACGCATATTGCCACCAAGATTGAGCGTTTTTATTCGTTCTCCTCGTTTTTGTTCCCGCGGGTGATTTCTCTTCTACTTTTTCTGATCCATCGAAGACTGGAACGCCCGGTCGTAAGTGTTCAAACCGTCTATCGTGCACGCTTTTTTTCAATATTTGCGTCGCCCAATATGCCAAACTCGCGGCACCAGCAGAAACATTCGCGCTGGTTTTTGGAATATTCAGAGTTAACCCGTGCAATGCAGAAGCCGTCCCGGATTCGATGGCTTCCATACCAGCTCGTTCGTACCTTGCAGTTACTACGAATGGCTCGATGATACGATTTCGATTCTTTGACTTTGCGCACGCTTCCATAATCTTGCAAAATCGGATCGGGTCTTCGTGCGGTTTCAAATCTCGGTTCTTGACTTTCTCGAGAAGATGCACAGAGTTCAAATCGCAATACACCACGGCGTTGTTAATTTCGAGTTTTTTACGCAGCGTTTCCTTAAACGCATCGACGATAAATGCTCTCGAATCACCGAGAACATTAGTCGTTTCTAAAGCGATGCTTTCAAGCGAAGCTCCGACGGCAAATTTCGGCATATTCTCGTCTCCTTCTCCTTCGAAGCGAAAGTGTATATTTTTCACAGTGACTACGGCGTTTGCGAGAACAACGTCCAAGAGCGCTCCGAAACCGACCGGTTTCTTCTTCTTACTCTTGCTTTTTTTCCGAGTACTACCTCGATTACCTTCCTTTCTCTTCCTAGTAGATGACATCACATCGGTATCATTTTCTGGAGTTTGCAACGGAGGTTGATATTCTGGCGTCGCGAACATTTCCTCGCGTCGTCTGGTATCCGGCGAAGAGAACAGTCGTCGTTTCGAAGCGTTCGCGGATTCTTCTTCTCCTTCCACGTCGTCCTCGCTCTCATCAAAAGATGAAACAGACGAGACGTCGTCGTTGTCATCGTCGTCATCATCGTCCTCTTCCTCTTCTTCCTCTTCTTTCTCTTCTTTCGTGATATCGCCCCAAAACTTTTGTCTCAACTCCTCCGCGCCCGGCGTCGGATCTCCTCTCAACCAACTCCGTTCCAAACTCTCCGCAATTCTCCGTTTCTTCGCGTTCACCTGCTTCCTCTTCTTCTCTTTCTTCTCCTCTAACGCTCGTTTCATCTTATTTCGTTCGTTTTCGGACATTTCCTTTTGTCCGCTCTCGTCGTCCTCGGAGTCATCACCATCACCTTCTCCTCGAAATTCGCACAACACGTGCAACCGATCAAATATAACCTCCACTGGTTTCCTCCCTAACTCTCTCCACGGAATCTTAATCTTCAACTCCCCGACGTATCCCGCTTTCACTTTCACGTTCGAGTTAATCGACGATATCCCTTTCAAAGCGGTTGATTTCACTCGCACGTTTCTCAGCGTGACTTCTCCATTCAGTAAAGACAGTTTCAAATTCGACTTGTCTAAACCGTGCAAGCGGTCGCCGAGCGCGCGGTTCAACGCTTTCGCGATTTGGCCTTCTAACACCATACTCACGCGTTGTCGTTTTGCCTCGTGGTACTACTAAATACTATCTACCGGTATGTGTATAAATATATAGATGATGCGTGTATAAATATGAATGTATATCGAGAGAAACGAGTTCGCGAGGAATATTTATGTGTATGTTTTATGTTTTACGTCGAAGGTCGACAAGCAAACAGACAGAGCTTTTTCCATCGAATTCCTTCCTTTTGTCTACTTTCTCTTCTTTGCAGCGTTCGTTCAAAACCAGTCACATTTTGGCTCTTCTTTTTGGGCATTTTTCATCGATTCGGTTTGAAATTTTCTCGTGTGTTGCTCACTTATATAAATATCTCTCGAGCGCTGTAAAGACGGTGCTGTAAAGACGAGTCGTGCGAATAACACGCCAAAAGTTCTTTGATTTCTCCGAGCGTTCGAAAACCATCGACGAGAAACTTTTGTCGTTCAAGAATCGATACGTTACGAGAGTTAGTATTCGGTGGGGAGTTCATACCGCCACACGTAATACTACTCCAGAGGTAAAGCTTGAACGCTTTTTGTCGTCTCTCGGGAAGAACGAAAGAAAATGTTACCACCACCGAATCCGATAGGCGGTGTTGGGTGTAACAACCAATTTCCATTTCACCACCACAACCGGCGGAACAACAACAGTTTCAGAGGGAGGAACAGGAACTTTAACGGCAAGCGCGGAGGAGGGAAGAGCAACAACGAGACTCGGAGAGAAGTCATCAAATCGGATTCGAATTCCTCGAGGCAACCGAACAACGGCAATAAACCGACGAATTCGAATTCAAACGCAAACTCTTCTTCTTCCGTTTCGTCGTCGTCTTCTGGAAAGGAAATCGCTTCTGGTAGTGGCGCTGGGGGCGGGTGGAAAGAAAAACTTTCCGGTTGGTCCACCGCGGCGTCCTCCTGGTCCGCGAAAACCTTGGAAGGGAGTTCAAATTCGCTCTCCAAAGCGTTAACGGACTTTAACAAGCAGTTTAAACCGCAGATGGAAGTGGCGGTGGATTTTGTCGGCCCGACTTGGGACCGCGCGGTGGAAATCGCGAAACCA
>Ga0181607_10000898_pt1 | contig 26321 bp, 31 predicted proteins | sample 041ome_9_FD_132420 | JGI IMG/M metagenome (GOLD analysis project Ga0181607, IMG submission 132420) | Coastal salt marsh microbial communities from the Groves Creek Marsh, Skidaway Island, Georgia - 041413US metaG (megahit assembly) | ecosystem: Environmental > Aquatic > Marine > Intertidal zone...
GGAGCATTATTTGCAACTAACCAATCTGATCTAAAGAGATTGATAGCTTATAGTGGAGTTATACAATCTGGATTTATTCTTTCAGGCATATCTTTTGGAGTATATGGAATCAGTGCTTCGATTTTTTATCTTGTAACTTACATTATCCAGCTTATTGGAGTGTTTACAATCTTTTCTTTAATTAGTGGTCAACTTAGTTCAAATTTTAAAATTAGTAATTTATCTGGATTATTTAAAGAAAATAAATTTCTAACTATTACTTTTTCAATATTTATGCTTGGAATTGCAGGACTTCCATTGACTAGCGGTTTTGTATCAAAATTTATTTTAATTACAAATCTTTGGTCATATGAAAAATATATATTAGTCACAGTATTGATGCTTTCTACCGTTGCCGGGTTTTACTTTTACTTAAAACCTATTTGGGTTGCGGCAGTTGAAAAAACAGACAATACAATTGAGCAAATTAAAATACAAAATTCTGATAAATTACTAATTAGTACGCTTGCATTTTTAACTATTTATTTAGGTCTATTACCTAACACGCTTGTAAATATTACACGTTGGATGGTAGAAAACTATCTGTAATGCTAATTAAGATTATTCCACCCCCAGTAATGCATCACCAAGGTGGTTGGGATGAAATGTTGATGTTTTTAATTCCTGCGTTATTACTTACCTGGCTTAGAAATAAACAAAAGAATGAAAATTTAGAGGAATAGTTTCTCAATATTCTAAAAATAGATAAAATACAAATATGATTGAAATATCAAACCTCACTATGAGATACAAAAATGGAAAAGGTGTAGGGGATATCAACCTTGCTGTTGACAATGGTGAAGTAAAAGGTCTTCTTGGACCAAACGGAGCTGGAAAATCTACAACTATGAGAAGCTTAATGGGATTTTTAAAGTCTTCAGAAGGACATCTATCAGTTGAGGGAATCAATACACTTGAAAACCCTGTTGAAGCAAAGACAATCATTGGCTATCTACCAGGAGATCCACAGCTGCCTCAAAATCTAACCTCTAAGTCATTATTTAAGCTTGGTGCAGACATGAGAGGTATGTCTATAGATTATGCAATGGATTTAGCTGAAAAATTTGACTTAGATGTAAATTCAACAATCAAAGAACTCTCAAAAGGAAATAGACAAAAGGCTGCAATTATCTTATCTGTTCTTCACAAACCAAAAGCTTTAATCCTCGATGAGCCTACATCAGGTTTAGATCCTTTTCACCAGAGAACATTTTTTGAAATAATTGATGAATTTAAAAATAATGGTGCTGCTATTTTGTTATCTTCTCATATAATTTCTGAAATTGAAAAAATATCAGACTCTATGGCTGTACTTAAAGATGGTGAAAAAATTTATGACGAGTCATATGAAACTTTTGTTAAAAAAGCTAAAGAAGATGGTGTTGAATTAGAAGATGCATTTTTTGCGTTTTATGATAGGAGTAGTAGTTAATGTTAAGTTATTTAAAATATATGGTCAGCGTTCCAAGAAAATTTATACTTAACTGGACTATAGCTCCAGCCTTGTATTTCACAATTTTACCTTTATCCTTTGCAAATCAAAGTGTTCAAGATTTAGTAATTGATACTCAAAGAGAGGCATTTAGAGGAATGTCTGAAAACGATACAATGATGAATTTACTGGGAATATCTGATTGGGATAATGTTTTTACACTTGAAGGTATGGTTACGACCTACTTTTTAAATTTATTTGGTGTAATTATGGTAGCTCTAGCCACTATTGTTTTATTGAATAAGATGGGTGCAAAAGCTGAAGAAGATGGAACATTTGAATTTGTCGCTTCTCTACCAATGACAAGAGGGACTGTTTACTTAACACAATCAGTTGTAGCTATTTTCTTTGGACTTTTCATAACCTTTGCATGGACAAATGTAATGTATATACCAATTGCAACAATGGAGTTAAGCCAGACGCTTGATTACACACCTTTAATGAAGTCAACACTGATGGCAGGGTTAGCGGGTGTTAGTTATGGTGTGTTAGGTTTTGCTCTTGGAGCATATACTGGCAAATCATCTTACGCTTGGGGTTTCGGCGCAGGTTTGATGGCTATAGAGTGGATATCAAATTCTTTAAGTGGCACTAACGACCTGTTTCTTTGGATTGATGATAATATTTCATCATTTGGAGCTTACGGAAATCCTTACCAAGATGGATTAATAGGTGCAGATTTGATGCTTGTAATAATAAAGATCGCTATCTTTCTAGCTATTGGGTTTATTGGTTTTAGAAATAGATCTTTAAATCTTAGATAAATATTTCGTACAATTTCAATTATTACGTAATATTAACCTATGCCAAATTTCTCAAGAACAATAACTGTTAAAGAAGACATTAATACTGTTTATGACTTCATGTCTGATTTTCGTAATTTGAGTAAATGGGCTGAGGGTGATGATGGTGAGTTAATAACCAAAGAGCCCCTAAGGCTTGGCTCAGTATTTAGAGTTAAAACTCACTTTAACAACAAACCAAGAGTTTATGATTATGAAGTTGTTGAATGGGGCCCACCCTTAAGAGTTTCCCTTGAAGCAAAAGCAAGCATTTTTACAATCGTTGATACAATATTTTTGTCAGCAAATTCTAAAGGAACTGAGTTAACGTACTCAGTAAATATAAAATTTAAATTTCCTTATGTAATACTCGCACCCTTTGTAAGTATTTTGTTTAATAAAGTTATGGATACCCAGATAAAGAGCTTAGGGGAAGTCCTTGGTGAGGCTTAAGCTTTGTTTGATATTTTTCGTTCTGTTGGTGAGTTGTCAAAACAGTAAAAGTGTATCCATGAGTCCTGAGTTAAACGAGTTTCCATCCATTCAAGGAAATAATTTAAATAAAGAAAAAAAAATTGTACCAGATGATTTTGTAGATAAGAATTTAGTAGTTATAGTTGCTTTCCAACAATGGCATCAGCCCTTAGTTGATGAATCTATATTTTTACTTGAAGAAAACGGACTCGGAGAAACACACAATATTATTGAAGTCCCAACAGTTCAGAAAACGAGTAAGTTAGCTGAAATTTATCTAGATGGAATAATGCGAGCTGGTATACGAGATGACAGAATTAGAGATCGGACGATAACTGCTTATCTTGATAAAAATCAATTTTTGGAAATTTTAGATATACCTTCTGATGAAACAATACACTGGTTCTTGATAGAAGAAAACTCAAAAGATATCCTTGCAAGAGGTTACGGAATTATTACAGAAAAAGATTTGGAGTTAATAAATTCTTTTTAGATATAAATTGTAGCTAGATATACAGCAACTAGAGCCAGTATCAGCATCACTCCATTAAATGCACCTCTTAATGCAGCACTTAGTTTTGTAGCGTAGCTGTGTAATGCAATCACAATACCAGCTAACCCTAAAACTGATACTTCAACATACCAGTTAGAAGTAGTGCTTTCATTTAAAAAATAAAGAGTTATTCCAGTGAATAATGCTAAAAAGTATGATACCCAAGAGACAAAACTGAAGTAGCTTCTCAAAGTGGCTGTAGTTTTTTTTGTTGTATCAACTTTATAAAGTTGCGGTGCAAAAACAGCCCAAAGAACCATTGACCCAAGCCAAATGGACAATCCAATCATGTGTATGTATTTAATAATTACTTCCATAAAAAAAGACTACCACTATTAAATTCTTTTATGATATTGGTATGAGTGTTTACGAAGCTTGGGTTCAGGAAGAGTTAGGACTTTTTACAGACCTTAAATACACATCAATAGAATATCCTAAAATTGGAAACAAAGAGTTAGTTGTTGAAACAAAAGCAGCAACTTTAAATTTTGCTGATCTTCTATTAGCTAGTGGTATGTATCAATCTAACCCACAACATCCATTCGTGCCCGGATTTGAAGTTGCAGGATACGTAAAGGAATGTTCAAACGAGAGCAATTTTTCAGTTGGTGACAGAGTAGTTGCTGCTACAACTGTATTTAGATCCGGAAGACACGGAAGCTTTGGCGATGTTTGTGTGGTCTCTGAAAATCTCACTTATAAACTTCCTGAAAAAATATCATTTGAAGCAGGGGCAGCAATTCTTATGTCTTATCTAACTTCAGATTTTGCACTACATAGAAGAGCACAAATTAAACAAAACGAATTGGTTCTGGTCAATGCAGCAGCAGGTGGTGTCGGACTTTCAGCTGTACAACTAGCAAAATTATCAGGAGCTAGAGTAGTTGCCGCAGTTGGATCAGAAAGTAAAAAAAAGTTAGTCCAACAATTTGGACCAGAGTTAGTAATAAACTATCGAGAAGAAAATTTAAAAGAAATAGTTGAAGCAAAATTCGGTAAAAGGCCTATTGATATATTTTATGATCAAGTCGGAGGAGAGCCATATGAGCAAGGCGTTAGGTTGCTTGGTTCAGAAGGCAGGGCACTTATAGTAGGTTTTGCTAGTGGCAATATTCCATCTCAGATTCTCAGCTACCTACTTGTAAAAAATATATCTATTTTGGGAGTATTCATGATTAGCTTTGAAAATGATGATAAAAAATATCTCCAATCAAGAATGGAATTAATATTTGACTTATATACAAACCAGCAAATTGAACCAGTTTATAAAATAATTAAATTTGATGAAATTGTTGAATATTTAGACATGATTGGTCGTAGAGAAACTGTTGGAAGAATAGTTGCTGTTAGATAGCAACATAAAATTAAATAACTAAGATATTAACAATGGCAAAATTATATTTTTATTATGCAGCAATGAATGCTGGTAAAAGCACAACACTTCTGCAGTCAGCTCATAATTATGAAGAAAGGAATATGAGGACCCTCCTATTTACTCCAAAGTTAGATGATAGATTCGGGGAAGGAAAAATTGCTTCTCGTATTGGATTAGATAGAGACTGTGAAATATTTTCTGCAGATGACGATCTTTATGTTTGGACGGCACATGAACACCAGAGAGATACGGTATCTTGTGTTTTAGTCGATGAGTCACAATTTTTAAGCCCAAAGCAGGTTTTACAGCTATCTCTTGTAGTAGATAAGTTAAAAATTCCAGTTCTTTGTTACGGTCTGAGGACAGACTTTAGAGGGGAGCCTTTTCCAGGAAGTGTATATTTATTAGCTTGGGCTGATGAAATGACTGAAATAAAAACAATTTGTAAATCTGGCAAGAAAGCAACCATGAATGCAAGGCTAGATGAAAACGGTAATAGAGTAACTGAAGGAGATCAAATATCCATAGGTTTAAATTACGAAGCTCAAGCCAGAGATGTATTCGAACTCGATAAAGTTTCTCCGATAGGCTACCAAATCCCAGAAGCTAATTAAATTTAAGAACCGTTTTCAAGCGGTGGTTCTGGTCTAGTTGCTAACCATGTGCATAGAGCAATTCCAAAAGTACCAAAAATTAAGTCCCCAACTATTGAAAATACAAAGTAGATAGTAAATACGAAAGTTGGAATAATCATTGAAATTGCTAGCTTCTTAGCTCTTCTTGAAAGACCTTTGTATGTTTTCCAATTTAAAATGATTGGACCAAATATTCTGTGGTTTTCAATCCACAAAGTAAATCTTTCTGAACACTTTGAGAAAGCCCATGCTGCAATCAAAATAAAAACTGTTGTTGGAAGACCAGGAATTACAATACCGACGTATCCCAAAGACAATGACAATATGCCTATAGTGAAAAAAACTGGTTTATGAATCTTAATAAACAAGCTAGGAAAAAATTTATATAAGACGATAAACAAAAATACTCCACCACCAACGTAGCTAAATAGTTCGTAAGGTATATTTGATAATAAATTACTCATAATTTAATTATAAAATGTCTAGGGATAACCATAAATTGAATCAACCTACAAATACCCTCTCAGCAATGTACTGATCAAGACCAAAATATTGATTTTTTGTAACACTGACAGTAATTGAATACTTGTTTGTATCAGAAATAAAAATATTGTTTCCAGGCAACATTTGATTTTTCTGTAGAAAATCAATTACATTGTTATCTTTTTTAAGCTCTTCTGAAATTTTTATAATCCTATAATCTTTATTTACACCAACATCTAATAATTTATTCATTGGAACTTCTTTATAGTTTGAATAAGGGATTGGGTTACCAAAAGGACCAGTAGTTGGATTACCCAAAATTTCTAACATTGCCTCTTCAGTAATTGGACTTAGTATATTTTCCCATTTTTTTGTTTCTTTATAAACTTTGTCCCAAGGTAAATCAAGAACTTCTGAAAGAAATCTCTCTATTATTCGATGTCTACGTGAAATTATTTTTGCTAGATAAGCACCTTTTTTTGAAAGCTTTAACTCATCTGTTAATTCAATTAGGCCATTATTTTGCATTCTTCCTATAACTTGAGAAACGTTTGCTCTACTAACGCCTAGCCACTCTGCTACTCGGGATTGCTTTACGTCAATACCAACTTCATTAAGATGATATATTGCTTCAGCGTGAGAATAAAAAGAATTTGGTAGGCTTTCTACTTCATCTTGAGTGAGGATATTTGGGTTTTTAGGGTTCATTAATTATATGTTAACAGTAATTAACAAATAATGATATTTTTTAAAATGCTGGGCAACCAACCGCAAAGGTTAATCCAAAAAAAAGTAACCAAATTATTGGTTCATATTTTCTTACAAGCTTAGGATCTTTTTGCATTATTAATATTTTACTATTTAATGTATAATATCAGTAATATGATGTGTCCTTATGCTTACTTACTTGCTGGCTTTATGTGGTTTGTCCGCAATGGGGGGAAGTTTGTATTAAAATCGTTTAATTTTAAAAAGCTTTCTAAATCAGGTAGCGTAAACTAATTTTCTTTACACCGTTAAATTTTCTAAACTTAAATCTAAAAATCTACACTTTTAAATATTTTTTTAAATAAATTAGTATTAACTTATAATGTTAAGTACTATTAACAAAGTTAAAGAAAATTTGAGGTAAATATGAATAAAAAATATAGTTTAGTTTCAGTTGTTCTCACAATGGTTTTATCGGCTTGCACTACCACATCTGGTGAACGTGGTCTGACTGGCGAACAAGGCCCAGCTGGAGAGGTTTCTCAAGAAGAAATTGAAGCTGCAGTTAATGCAGTACTAACTGAGCCAGAAGCAGAAATAAGTGGAACGCTGGTCATCTACAGTGGAAGAAAAGAAAGTTTAGTATCAGAAATTATTTCTGAATTTGAATCTACTTCAGGTGTATCAGTCGAGGTAAGATATGCTAAAAGTGCGGAGTTAGCAGGAACTCTTACACTTGAAGGTGCAATCAGCCCTGCCGATGTTTTCTTCTCTCAAGATCCAGTAAGTCTTGGAATTGTAGCCAAAGAAGGCCTATTCGACAGACTACCATCTGATATTTTAGACAATGTTCCCAGTTGGGCTGTAGATAAAAATAATTACTGGGTAGGAACATCTGGAAGATCTAGAGCTTTAGTTGTTGACACAAGAGACGTTCAGGATTCAGAGTTGCCAAACGATATTTATGGTCTTGCAGATGAAAAGTTTAGAAATCGATTAGGTCTTGCTCCAACCAATTCTTCATTCATAGCAATGGTTGCTTGCATGATTGAGTTGGACGGTGAAGAAAAAGTTCTTGAATGGCTTACTCTCATAAATGAACTTGGCTATGGAGAATATCCTAAAAACTCACCACAAGTTGCAGCTGCTGCAGCCGGTGAGCTAGATATTGGAATGATCAATCACTATTACACATTAAGAGTATTGGCTGAAAATGGAGACGAACCAATTAAGAATGTATATTTGGATGGCGGATGTGGTGCAATGGTTATGCCTGCAGGTGCTGGAATTTTGTCCTCAAGCCAAAATAAACCAGCAGCGATGGCATTTATTGAATTCTTACATTCAAAAGCAGCTCAAGAGACATTTACAAATACAGTATACGAGTTCCCTCTTGTTGAAGGTATTGAGCCAAATGCTTTATTACCAGATATTAATAGTTTGAACTCTCCTTCAAACTTAAACTGGTCAGCACTAGCTTTATGGCAAGAAAAAGCTGTCGAATTGATTGCTCAGGCAGGATACTAGTCCATCTGTCAATATCAACATAAGCCAAAAAATTCTGGTCAGAGAAATCTGACCAGAATTTTTTCTTTTATTAATAAGCTTTCTAATTTATCCTTAGAGTTGTGAAAATACCAAAGATTCTTTTAACAACAAATGTTTTTATCCTAACAATATTTTTAATGCCAATATTTTATATGTTTTGGCGATTTGCTAATTTTTCAAGAAATATATCTGCTTTTTTAGAATCATGGGATGTTTTTTCTCTTTTGTTTAATACATTAACTTTATTTTTAGCTGTAGTTCTAACTAGTCTTTTCATAGGTATACTCGTGTCTATTTTTACTGTTAGATACGAACTCCCTGCTTCAAAAATATTATTCTCCTTAACTATTCTTCCCTTAGTTATTCCTTCATATATAGGAGCTTTAACTTATGTTTCAGCTTTTTCCCCAAGAGGATTATTCGTAGATATATTTTCTAGTTTTGGTCTTAATGAAATTTCAGGTATTGATGGTTTTGTTGGAAGTTGGATAGTTCTAACACTATTTACCTATCCATATGTTCAGCTAGTTTGTAGCAGTGCACTCAGAAACTTAGATTCAACAGTTGAGGATGCAGCAAGATCTCTAGGCGTAAAAAAAGTTAAAATGTACACAAACGTTGTTTTACCAAGATTAAAAAAACCAATTATTTATTCATCTCTTCTCGTTGGGCTATATGTCATTTCTGACTTTGGCGCAGTTTCTTTGATGAAGTATGGAACAATGACAAAAGCAATATATTCTTATTACGTAATAAATATCAATGGTGATCCAGTAATTTTCTATTCAACTATATTGATTTTCCTTGCTTTAATTATAAGTTTCGCACAGAGAGGAAGCGATATTTCAAGATCTGCAAAAGTTTCGGGAACTCCAAGAGAAATAGAAAAAATAAAACTTTCAAAAAAACCAAAAATTTTGGTACTGACATTCTTTTTTGTATTGATATTTTTTAGCTTATTCGTTCCAGTAAGTGTTTTAGGTTACTGGTTGTTTCGTGGTTTGGCTCAGGGCAATTCTGTAAGCGGGGCTTTATCGGGAATACTGGGTTCATTAAGTGCAGCCACAGTTACATCGATACTTGCAATGATTATAGCTACACCTATTGTGGTAATGATTTCTCAATATCGATCTAAGTTTGGAGATTTATTTGAAAAAGTTACTCTAACTTTGTACGGCTTGCCACACATAGCAGTGGGTATCTCAATGTTATTTATAACAATTAAAATATTTCCTTCAATTTATCAAACATTTATAACTCTTATAATCTCATATTTGATAGTTTTTTTACCACAAGCTGTGGGTGGAGGGCAAGCTTCTATGGAACAAGTTAAGTTATCTTATATTGAGGCAAGTTCTGGTCTTGGTTTTTCTAAAATTGATACTTTTTTTAAAATAACTTTTCCTTTAATTTATCGAGGCCTTTTAGCTGGAGCAGCATTAGTATTTTTATCTACTATGAAAGAGTTACCTCAAACCTTGCTGTTGAGGCCAACTGGATTTAGCACAATGGCTGTTGACATATGGTCAAATGCGTCAGAAGCTTTATTTACCCAGGCAGCATTTTCTGCATTTATATTATTAGCTATTAGTGCATTTCCTACATATATACTTAGTACAAGGAATTTAACAAACTAATGGCATTTGAAAATTTAATTATTAGAGCAAGATCTGTAACGAAATCATATGGTCTCGAAAGCGTATTGTCTGATTTTAATTTAGATGTTTGGAACGGTTCAATAGTTGGTATTTTGGGCATGTCTGGCTCTGGTAAAACAACCGCTCTCAGGTTAATTGCCGGTTTTGAAAAGCCTGATTCAGGGATAATTGAAATGAGAAATGAGATTATATCTAATGAAGATACTTTTCTACCACCTGAGCAAAGAAACGTTGGTATGGTCTTCCAAGATTATGCTCTCTTTCCTCACTTGAATGTTGAGAAGAATATATCTTTTGGACTTAGCGCACTTGAAATCAAGTCAGGAAGACTAGAGGAAGTTATATCAATGTGTAATTTAGAGAAATACAGAAAGAAGTTTCCACAAGAGCTTTCTGGAGGTCAGCAACAGAGAGTTGCACTTGCTCGTGCTTTAGCTCCAAATCCTGAAGTAATATTGCTTGATGAACCATTTACAAGTCTTGATGCACATATGGCTAGGGATTTAAGAGAAGAGGTTGTTACACTTTTAAAACAAACTGAAACAACTGCAATTATAGTTACACACGATCAAGAGGAAGCTTTATCTGTTTGTGATGTAGTAAGTGTGCTTGAAAACGGAAAGGTTATTCAAAGTGCCACTCCTCAAGAAATATATTTAAATCCGGTAAGTCAAACGGTTGCTAATTCAGTAGGAGATCCAAATATCCTTAAAGGTTTTTCTATAAATGGTAGGGTGGAAACCTCTCTTGGATCATTTGTATCTGCTTACAATGGAGCGCTAGATGTTTCCATTAGGCCAGAATGTATTGAGCTAACCCTCGACACTGAGGGAAGCTATGTAGTTACAGAGTGTACCTTTTATGGCCATGATCAAGTAATATCTTTTAGCAATAATAAAGGAGAAATCTTTAGAGCGAGATCTCTTCCAAATACAATTTATGAATCAGGTGACAAAGTAACTGTCAATATATCTGAAGTTACTACCTTTCCGTCAAAGGTTTGATTTAATATAAGCGACTCTTCCTGCCAAAGATTGAAGTTCAATCTCAAGTTCTGAAAGCTTTCCTGATGCTCGTGAAAAGTCTTCGCCTGCTATATACTCTCGTGAATTAGCAAGAGATTTTATCAGTGTTTCTAAATCAAACATAATTGATTCTATTTCAGAGAAAATTAGTTGTTTATCCATCATTTAATATTAAATTAAAAACTAAAGTTATATATAAGAATTCAATAAAGGGGAAATGTGGATTTAAAAATTAAAAAACTTAAAAGGTTCAATATCATTATGGGAACAGTGCACCTTATACAAGGCGGTTTGTTATTTTGGCTTGGAACAGTTGTAAATTCAGATTTCGTCGTACCAATAACCTTAACTCAATTAGTTGGAGTCGGTTCACCTGAAGACCCTTCAAGTTTTGCCTTAATTCCTGAATTAGAAATTTGGACTGAGGTTACAAATTTTGGACCAGCCGTAGCTACTTTCCTACTTGCTTCAGCTGTTGCACACTACTTGATATCTGGACCTTTTTATAATAAATATAAAGAAGACTTATCAAAAGGAATTAACAAAGTTCGATGGATTGAATACTCAATAAGTGCATCAGTTATGATCGTCTTAATTGCTTTGCTTGTTGGAATTTATGATATTTGGGCTTTGGCCGGAATATTCTTCATGAATGCTGCCATGTGTTGGTTTGGCTGGATGATGGAAGTTCATAATCAATATACAGAAAAAGTTGATTGGACAAGTTATATTATGGGTTGTCTTGTTGGTGTTGCTCCATGGATATTTATATTTATAAATTTAATAGGAGATGGAGTGGCAACTGATTCTAACCCCCAAGGAGTTCCACAATTTGTAGTGTGGATATTTGTGAGTATATTCCTATTTTTTAACACATTTTCTATAAATATGATTCTGCAATATAAGCAAGTTGGAAAATGGAAAGACTACCTATACGGTGAGAGAGCATATATCTGGCTTAGCCTATTAGCAAAGACATGTCTTGCATGGCAAGTCTTTTTTGGTACCTATCAACCAAATTAAGAAACTTACTTAATTCTTCTACCAAAGAAAATAATTAATAGAAATATAAAAAGTAGCCCAATATAGGACAGCGCCATTATTTTTTATTTCTTAATTTTCTTATAACAAAAAATATAAATCCGATTGGTATAAGGATGATTGAGATCGATACAGAAATTCCAATAATACTTTCAGTCCAACCTAAAGCTCTTTGCACATAATAATTCCAAGAAAAGAGTGATACACCAGATCCTTCCCTAATTTCTAATGTGAGCGTAGAAAACGATGTAGAGTTTTCATAAAATTCTTTTTGTCCCTCGAGCATCTCAATGTCTTGATTTATATACCTTAATTGAGACTGAACTTGAAGTTTGTCAGAGGTAGAAGTTGCCTCATCTTTAATATCTTGCAATGCCTCTTTTTCACTGTATAAAGATTTAAGTCTTGAATCAATATCAACAACATACCGAGTTACATCATTTGCATTTGAACTAATGCTCGTAAAACTAGATAGTTCTTCAACTTCAGAAAGAAAAGCTTCAAAATCCTCAGCAGGAATGTTTGCGGTTAAGCTATAACTTTGAAGTCCTTGATAATTAGTAGAAAGATATGTATTTGAGATATTTCCTTCGTAACTTTTTACTATATTTTCTACACTTTTAATTGTGCTATTAAAATTCGACGAGCTTACATCAGTACTGGCATATGCAGTTTTGATAATATAATCTCCCTGGGAAGTTGAAGAATTTGAAATTGATTCTGACCTACTTAAAGACATATCCTCAACCCCTCCACCTATAAATGGTTCTGGGTAGCCCTCTGATTGAATTCCATTATTACTACAACTAATAAAAACAAAAATAAAAACAAACAACAATAGTTTTTTACTCATGGTTGTAATTATATGTATATCAAAAATTATGAATCTCTATAATAGGAATTTTTATTTCTTCTTCAGTTAGTCCACCGTGGTATCCCTTTAGTTCAGCTTGTAAATGCTTTGGGTAGATTATGTGATTTTGCTCAAGAAGGAAACAATAATCTGGATAAAGCGATTCAATATAACTATTACCAGGTTCTTTTAAGAGATGTTTCAAATCAGATCTATTAATAAGTTCACCAGGTATGTTTGAAAAAACCTTTTCAACTTCACCTCTAGTTCCATTTATATAAACCGACCGTTGGTCTCCATATATCTGAATACTATTTTCGTAAGATAAATTATGTCTATTCTCAACTGGAATATTACATAACCCATGATCAGCTGAAATTATTGTTGTAGTTTTCTTGTTACTTGCTTGAGAAATTCTTTCAACCGCTTCTTCAAATTTTTTTATTTCAAGTTCCCACTCAGCAGAATAGACTCCAAAAATATGTCCAGCAATATCAACATTTGGATAGTAAATAAAATTAAATCTATTCTCTAAAAAGGATGCTTCTGAAAGTATCTCTATTAAGTTCTCTATCGTTCTATAAGGAACTGTACTACTTTTTTCATATAGGAAGTTTGATAATGAACTTCCTACTAAGTTTTCTGGTTGAAAGTTAGAAACATGTGTATTGAATGATTTAAATTTTTTCCAAATAGATTCTTGATTTTTAAAATGATCATTATTTAAAAGTAATTCGTTTTCACTGTTCCAGTTAAGTGCATTAATCAGACCAAAATTATTTTTATCATACATGTAGTAACCAATAATTCCGTGGTCAATTGGGTGACTCATCATTGCAAAAGTAGCAAGTGCAACATTCGTTGAAGAGGGAAATGTAGTATTAATTATTTTTTTTATATTGTCTTTTAGGGAAGTTTCAAGTGACATTAAATTTTCATAGCCAAGTCCATCAGCAAGAATAAAATTAATTGTTTCTGCCTCTTTAATCTTCTCAGTTAATAGATTCTCAACAGTATTTAATTTCCTTCCGTCATTTATGACAGTACTAAAAATCTCTTCTGAAAGTTGTAAGAGGCTTGCTTCTTGTAAAAAATTTTTGTTAATCACTTATAAAAATCTTACAAAAAAATTACACTGAAGTTTGAGAAAAAACTAAACTTTTTAGAGGCTGGACTAAAGTATAAAGTATGATTTCTTATTTTCAAGATTATGTGACCATAGCAGCAGTGCTAGGATTTGGACTTTTTTTGGTCGTGCTTTTACTTGGTGTAGCATCTGTCCTTAGGCCTAATAAGCCTTATGCAGAGAAGCTCCAAACTTATGAGTGTGGTGTAGATCCAGTAGGTTCTGGATGGAGCCAAACATATGTAAGGTACTATATATTTGGTTTACTATTTGTAATTTTTGATGTAGAAGCAGTATTTATATTTCCATGGGCTATCAACTTGGAAAAACTTGGCTATTTTGGATTAATTGAGATGTTTGTTTTTATATTCATCTTATTAATTGGTCTCATATACGCTATTAGAAAGGATGTACTCAAATGGGAATAGTTGATAAATTTGGTCTTCCAAAGCCAATATCTTCTGTATTCAATTGGGCTAGATCATACTCACTTTGGTATTTTCAATTTGGGCTAGCGTGCTGTGCAATTGAGGTTATGGCAGTAAGTGGGCCGAGACATGATTTTATGAGATTAGGAGTCATTCCACTACCCGCATCTCCAAGACAAGCCGATTTTATGATTGTTGCTGGAACAGTAACAGATAAAATGGCCCCATCAGTTAAAAGGCTCTACGATCAGATGCCAGAACCAAAGTATGTTATTTCAATGGGTTCCTGTTCAAATAGTGGAGGTCCGTATTGGGATTCTTATTCAGTCACAAAGGGAGTTGACCAATTAATTCCTGTAGATGTTTATGTCCCTGGATGTCCTCCAAGGCCAGAAGCACTTCAGGAAGGAATTATTCTTCTTCAGAAAAAAATTCGTGGAGAAGACATGAAAGAAAAATGGACAGAAGTCCAAACAGAGCCAATATAAGATGGAAGAATTTTTAAGTAAAATAAACGAAAATTTTATTAACACGGATGTAGAATTTGAAACAATAAACATCAAAGTTGACTCATCAGAGTGGGCTGAGACACATCAAAAACTTAAAGATGAATTCGATTTAAAATTTTTCTCATGGTTATCCGCAATAGATTGGGATAATGAGGTTTCTATAGGAGAAGCACCAAAGGAGAGCGTCTCACCAAGTTTTGAAATAATTACATGCTTGTCTAATGTTTCTAATAATAATTTAGTTACTGTATCAACCACGATTAGTAAATTGGAACCAAAGATTACTTCACTTGTTGAAATATATGCGGGCGCTAATTGGCATGAGAGAGAAGCATATGAAATGTTTGGAATCCATTTTGAAAATCATCCAAATCTTGAAAAATTGTATCTTCCTGATGGGTATGAGGGAAATCCTATGCTGAAGTCTTTTGAATTAATTAGTAGAGAAGTTAAACCTTGGCCTGGCGAAGTTGACGTAGAAGGAATGCCAGAAGAACCAGAAAGTGATGAGTCAGTAGATGGTTAATACATTAGACCCACAAAATTTTAACAATTTTTCAGAGGCATCTGTATCTGTAGAAATTGAAACTGAAGACATGACACTCAACATAGGACCTCAGCACCCCTCAACTCATGGAGTCCTTAGATTGGTTGCAAAGGTAGATGGTGAAAAAGTTTATGATGTAAAACCTGTTCTTGGGTACATGCATCGTGGCTATGAAAAACTTGCAGAAGTGAGATCATACCCCCAAATCACAACACTTGTTAACCGTATAGATTGGGTTGCAGGATTTTCTAATGAAATTCCATTTATTGCTGGTGCAGAAAGACTTATGGAAATTGAAGTACCTGAAAGAGCTAAACATATCAGATTAATTCTTACTGAGATGGCTAGAATTTCTTCACATTTTGTATTTAATGGAGCTTACGCTCTTGAAGTTGGTGCTTTAACACCAATCTTTTATGCAATGGAAGACAGAGAGAGAGTTTTAGATTTAATCGAGTCAGTAACCGGTGGTCGATTTCATCCGAACTTTAATCGAATAGGTGGAGTAAAACCAGCGGCTGGATCAGGTCCTACAACAAAAAAAGACATCCAAGATTTACCTGCTGGATTTTATAGGGATACAAAAGTAGCAATGCAAAAAGTAATAGAGGCGGCTGATCAATTTCAAAATTTAATCGGTGGAAATGAAGTTTTTAAAAAAAGAACAAAAAATGTTGGTATCTTAACTGCTGAGACTGCAGAAGCCTTTGGAGTATCCGGACCAATACTTAGGGCTTCAGGAGTGAAGTCTGATTTAAGAACCCTAACGGATTATTTGCCATATGATCAATTTGAATATGACATTCCTGTTGGTGAGAATGGAGATTGTTATGATCGCTGGGATGTCAGAGTCAAGGAAATGGTTGAATCGGCAAAAATAGTTTTGCAAGCAATCGACTCAATGCCTTCTGGCCCACTACAAGCCAAGGTACCTAAAGTCATAAAAGTCCCTAAAGGACGTACATATGTAAGGGCAGAAAATCCAAAAGGAGAAATGGGTTACTACATAGTATCAGATGGCGGGTTGGGACCATATAGGCTTAAAGTTAGAACAGCTTCATTCAGTAATATCTCTATTCTACCTTTGCTACTTGAGGGTGCTTTACTACCAGACTTAATTGCCATAATGGGTAGTTTAGATTTTGTTTTAGGGGATGTGGATAGATGACAGACGTATTAGTCAAGGTAGGATTTCTTGCATTAGCTGCATTAAACGGTGCAGTCATTTTTACAATTATGGATGTTAAAGGTGCTTCATGGATGCAGAGAAGGCCTGGTCCATTACATGTAGGACTTAGAGGTTTTATATTTCCTCTTGCGGAAATACTTAAATTTGTTCAAAAAGAAGACATCATTCCGACTGAAGTGGACAGGCCAGTATTTAAATGGGCTCCGGCTTATGTTATGGTTTCTTGTGTTGCTCTTTTTGCAGTAGTTCCAATGAGCCCTACATTGGTTGTTGCAGATTTAGAATTAGGTGTTTTCTTTGCACTTGCTATAAGTTCTCTCGGAACTATAGGTGTATTAACTGCTGGCTGGTCATCTGCAAATAAATATTCTTTAATGGGTGGTTTAAGAGCAGCAGGACAGCTTATAGCGTATGAACTTCCACTTATACTTGCTGTTGTAGGAGTAGTTATTCAAGCTGAAACAATGTCTTTAGTTGGCATTGTTGAAAAACAAATTGAATGGGGCGTACCTTTTGTTGTTGGTGGTCAGGTAGTTGGTTTCCTAATCTTTATGGTTGCAGCGACAGCAGAAATGATGAGGGTACCATTTGATATGCCAATTGGTGAATCAGAATTGACAATGGGATTTATGACAGAATACTCTGGAATTAGATTTCTTATTTTTTATATTTCTGAATATATGAATATGTTTATTTTATGTGCAATTGCTTCAACTCTATTTCTTGGAGGTTACCATGTTCCACTTTTGCCAACGGAATGGGTAAACTTTTATGGACCTGTTGTTTTATTAACAAAGACAGCTATTTTAGGATTTATATTGGTAGCTGTAAGGTGGTCACAGCCAAGATTTCGAGAAGATCAACTTCAAAACCTTGCTTGGAAAATACTTATTCCTGCATCCTTAATTAATATTCTTGTAACTGCAGTTATGAAAGTTGGATTCTAATGAAAACGTTTAAACCAAAAGTACCCGGATTCTTAGTTGGAATAAAGATAGTAATTGTCAATATGCTTAAAACTTTATCTCCATTTCATTCAAAACCGAATGTTAATTATCCATTTGAAAAAGAAAAAGTTGCACCAAGGGCTCGAGGTGTTATTGCTTTAGATCAAGAAGCATGTACTAGTTGTATGTTATGTGCGCGGCAGTGCCCTGATTGGTGTATTTATATTGAGGGTCATAAAGAATTGCAACCTCCTTCAAAACCTGGAGGCAGACAAAGAAGTAGAGCTGTTCTAGATAGATTTGATATCGATTATGCACTATGTATGTATTGTGGAATCTGTGTTGAGGTTTGTCCTTTCGATGCTTTATTTTGGACACCTGAGTACGAGTATTCTGAATTCAATATGGGTGACATGCTTCACAATAAGGAACGTTTAGACGATTGGTTAAAAACTGTACCAGATACTGAAGGCTTAGAAAGTTAAAATGGAAATTTACGAAATCGTTACATATTTCACTTTGTTACTTCTTCTATTCTCAGCAGCAAGGGTAGTTACAACTTCAAATGTCATTCACGCAGCAATATCATTAGTTTTCACCCTTGCACTTACTGCAACTCTTTTCTTACTTTTATCCACACAATTTGTGGCATTGGTACTAGTCCTTGTTTACATAGGAGCAGTTATAGTTCTATTCCTTTTCGGCGTAATGATTACAAGAGCTCCATTGGGTAAAAATGCTGAGTTAGATAATGATAAGAATAAATTAATTGGTGCCACCATATCGGGTGCAATATTTTTGCTCTTTTCCTATATTCTTATAAATGGATTTGATGGTGAAATCGTAATTACATCTGGGTCTTCAACTGAACTTCTTGGAGAAATTTTATTAAGTCGTTTTGTTTTTCCTTTTGAAATAGTTTCGTTTGTTTTATTAGCCGCATTAATTGGCGGAATAACCTTAGCAAGAAAAGATGAAGCTCTTGTTGATGAGGATCAAATATGATAGTTCAACCAGTACTTGTAACAGCTGCCGCTCTTTTTTCTCTAGGAATATACGGCATTCTGGTTAGACGTAACGCGGTTATGGTTCTTCTTTCAATTGAGTTGATATTAAATGCAGTAAATATTAATTTTATAATTTTCGATTCAATGCTTGCTGATTCATTAATGCAAGGCCAAATTTTTACTATTTTTATAATTACAATAGCTGCTGCAGAGGTTGGTATTGGTCTAGCCATCGTATTGATGCTTTTTAGAAACAGGCAAACTGCTAACATAAACGAATTTGATTTGATGAAATGGTAAAATTTGATGCTAATTTATTAGCAGAGTCAGAACTTGTTTACACAGATGGTGGTATCTTAGCTGAGTTTTCTTGGTCTTTAGTAGTCCTTCCTTTTGTAGCAGCATTACTGATTACATTTATTGGAAAATATCTTCCATATAAAGGTGCTGAGATAGCACTTGGAACAATTGCCCTTATATTTATTTACAGTGTTTCACTTATGTTTATTCACATCACAGAAGGTGTAGCAAGTGAATTTTTTGTCAACGTTGGAAGCATAGGTCAATTTGATATCGAATTTGGTTGGGTGGTAGATGGGCTCTCAATTATGATGTATTTTGTTGTCGGCACTGTCGCCCTGCTCGTATTTATTTATGCTACGAATTATATGGAAGGTGAGATAAGATACACTTTCTTCTTTACTTCTTTAACACTGTTTGCTGGAAGTATGTTGGTATTGGTTTCCTCACCTACATTAATACAAATTTTAATTGGCTGGGAGCTGGTAGGAGTATGCTCGTATTTACTAATCGGCCATTACTGGGAAAAGAAAGATAATTCATCAGCAGCTATGAAAGCTTTTATTACAAACAAAATTGCAGATATTGGATTAATGATAGGAATCATTATATTGGCTCTCAATACTGGAACATTAAGAATTTCAGAAATCCTATATCAATCAACACACGATTATGAAAAATTATCAAAGGTAGCCTTTGCTGCAGCTATTTTGCTTTTTATTGGAGCCATGGGCAAAAGTGCCCAATTTCCCCTTCATGTTTGGTTACCTGATGCAATGGCAGGTCCAACACCTGTATCTGCATTAATGCATGCTGCAACAATGGTAACTGCTGGGGTTTATTTACTAGCACGTATGTTTCCTTTCTATAAATCAATGGCTCCTGAAGCATTAGATATTGTTATGCTGTTTGGAGTTATCACGCTATTAGGAGCTGGCCTGATAGCTATTGTTCAAGATGACTTAAAAAAAGTTTTGGCATATTCTACCGTAAGTCAATTAGGTTATATGGTTGCTGCAATTGGATCTGGAGCATACACTGCAGCATTGTTCCATTTATGGACGCACGCTTTTTTTAAAGCACTCTTATTTTTAGGAGCTGGGTCAGTAATTCATGCTGTCCACAGCAATAGCATGCTTGAGATGGGTGGATTAAGAAAAGTAATGCCAAAAACTTTTACAACTTTTATTATCGGTACTGTTGCCTTGGCTGGCCTTCCTCCATTTGCAGGTTTTTTCTCCAAAGATGAAATTCTTGCTTCATTTAACCATGAAGGTGAGACTACTTTTTTCTTCATAGCTGTTTTAGGTGCTTTTATAACTGCCTTTTACATGACAAGGGCAGTATCGTTAACTTTCTTAGGAGAATATAGAGGGCATGGTCATCCTCATGAATCTCACAATATGATGACTACTCCGCTCTTAGCATTGGCAGTCTTTGCTATTGCTTCTGGGTGGGTAAACATACCAGGTGTTTACACAGGCTTTACTGACTGGGTGACAACCAGAAAAACAAAAATAGTAGAATACCATCCTGAAAGCTTTGACCTATTTGCATTATCAAGTGGTTTGATTGCAGGATTACTTGGAATAGGATTAGGTTATTATTTATATCAATTGCAAGGCAGTGCTGAAACAGGAGATGACAAAATTAAGATTCAGCCTGTGTGGACAGTATTAGAAAATAAATACTACTTAGATCATTTCTATTTTCGATTTATCATTGATCCAATAAAAATTAATATATCAAAAGCCGTTGATAAATTTAATACAAATGTCATTGATAGGTTTATAAACGGTGTTGGCCAAATCGCTTCATTATTAGGAGGAATTGTCTATAACAATTTAGATCAAAATGGTATTGATAGATTTCTAAATATGTCATCAAGTGGTACAGATAGTTTTGGCGGAAGGGTTAAACTACTTCAGACTGGAAGAACTCAACAATATTTAATGTTATTTTTAGGTGGCGTAGTAACAATTAGTTTATTAATTTTATTTATTATATAGGAGGAAAATTGGAAATATTAACAAATGGGGTAGGACTATCTGCAGTAGTCTTTTTTCCTTTAGTCAGTGCATTGGTTATAACACTTATTCCAAAGAGCCAAGAATTTCTAATTAAAGGATTTGCATTAGTTTCCTCAATAATAACTTTTGTCTTCAGCGTTTTACTATTGTTGGAGTTTGATTTTTCATCGGCTGATAAATTACAACTAGGCAATAAAATTTCTTGGATTAAGAGTATTAATGCTAATTATGAAATAGGAATAGACGGAATCTCCTTACCATTATTAGTATTGTCAACCTTTATTACAGTGCTAGCAATTATTTACTCTATAGAGCACTTACCAGAACCAAAAAGTCCGAAAGGATTTCTTGCTTTAATACTTGTTCTTGAAACTGGAATGAATGGAACTTTTGTTGCATTAGATTTGATATTATTTTTCGTATTTTTTGAAATTGTACTACTACCAATGTATTTCATGATTGGTATTTGGGGAGACCGAACTGTTAGAACAGTTGCGGGTTTCAAGAATCAGATTGAGACAAGACTGTATGCAAGTATTAAGTTTTTCGTATTCACTTTATTTGGATCTGCTTTTATGCTTCTCGGTTTCCTTGGGCTTTACTACCGTGGAAATAAAACCTTTAGTATTCCTGAATTAATCGAACTGGGGTCAGCAGGTGCTTTTACAGGTACTTTTGCAACACTCGTTTTTGCAGTTCTCTTTTTAGGTTTTGCTGTAAAGGTGCCAATGTGGCCTTTGCACACGTGGCTCCCTGATGCTCATACAGCTGCACCTACAGTAGGTTCAGTTCTTCTTGCAGCTATTTTGCTTAAACTCGGTTCATATGGATTTGTTAGAATTGCAATACCAATTCTTCCTGAACAAGCAAAAGCATGGGCACCTGCAATTGCAATTTTATCTGCTATTGGCATAATTTATGGATCATTGGCCTGCTTAGCTCAAACTGACTTGAAACGTCTTATCGCTTTTTCATCTGTAGGTCATATGGGTTTTGTCATGCTAGGTATTGCATCTTTGACACCAATAGGTATTAACGCTGCAATGATTGGAATGGTTGCTCACGGGGTTATTACAGGTTTGTTATTTTTCCTTTCTGGATCTATGGCACACACTTACCATACAAGAGATATGGGAAGGTTAGGTGGAAATATGAAACTTCTACCAAAGACAGGAGCTTTACTTGGCTTTACAGCTATGGCATCATTAGGACTTCCTGGTCTTGCAGGTTTTTGGGGTGAATTCATGGCACTCTTAGGTGCTTACAATCCTTTAGATGGTTTAAATGTTACTGTATTTAGAACTTCTATGGTAGCCGGTGCAGTCGGAACGGTTTTAACAGCTGGTTATTTATTATGGATGTTACAAAGAGTTAACCTAGGAGAACCATCAGAAGAATGGATGGATAAAGAACTTCACGATGCTGACGCATATGAATTAGCAGCCTGGATTCCACTTGTTATATTGACAATTTTAATTGGAGTTTTTCCAAAATTAATTTTCGGAGCTACAAATGACGCTGTAATTGCAATGTTATCTAAAGCTTTTGGGGGTTAAAAATTTCTATAAATTACTTTGCAATATCTACTGAACTTATTGTAGTTTTTACAATAGTTGGCACTTTGATTTTAGACCTAATACTTCCGAGAAGATCGAAGTACTATGTAGCGGCTTTCGCACTTTTAGGAACTCTATTTTCACTTGCACCTCTTGTAATCCAGTGGGTTAACTATACAAATCCAATATATGCATTTGAAGATAGTTTTGTTGTTGATAAGTTTTCTATTATTTTTAAAGGCCTTTTCATTTTGATAACATATTTAACATTTCTTCTTTCAATTAACTTCATAGAAAGTGATAAATACTATCAAGGAGAATATTACTATCTTTTGTTGAGCTCTCTCTTGGGCGCACTCATTGTCAGCTCATCTAGAGACTTACTCACCATTTTTATTGGAATAGAATTAGCATCCACTCCAATGTTTCTTCTCTCTGGTTGGAAAAAAGGAGACAGGAAGTCTAATGAAGGCGCTATAAAATTTTTCTTACTTGGTGTACTTTCAGCATCGTTGATACTTTACGGATTTTCACTTCTCTATGGTTTAACTGGAAAAATTGTTTTTTCTGAAATATCTACATTTATCATTAATGGTGCACTTCAATCCTCTCCGGTGTTATTGCTAAGTGCAATTTTGGTAATTTCGGGATTAGGATTTAAAATTTCTATTGTCCCCTTTCATTCATGGGCACCAGATACATATGAGGGAGCACCTTTACCTGTAACCGCATATTTATCTGTAAGTTCTAAAGCAACTGGTTTTGTTGCGCTTATAATTTTGCTCACTAAAGTCTTTAGTAGTGCTGGTGAAAGCTGGGGAGTAATTTTGGCAATTATTGCCGGACTAACTATGACGCTTGGAAATCTTGTTGCATTACAGCAATCCAACTCAGTTAGGCTTCTTGCATACTCTTCAATTGCACAGGCAGGTTTTATATTAGCTCCACTTGCTGTTGCCGGTATCACCGGTAACTTCCAAGATGGCATATTTGCTAGTGTCACATATCTCATTATTTATGCATTTATGAATTTAGGTGCATTCCTTTCTGTTCAACTATTTAGTAACCATGCAGGATCAACTAATTTTTATGAATGGGGAGGAATAGCAAAAAAATCACCTATTACAGGGGTCTTAACAACTATTTTCTTTTTTTCCTTGGCTGGAATACCTCCACTAGGTGGTTGGTTTGCAAAATTTGTTGTATTCAGAAGCATGCTCAGTACGGGTGAACCAATAGGTTTAACACTAGGGATCGTTGGCGCAGTAAATGCTGTTATAGCTTTGGTGTATTATGCAAGAATTTCAAAAGTTATATGGATGGATGAGTTGAAGGATGTAGATTCAGAAAATAGCTTTCAATTTGAGAGTCCCTTAAAAGTAGTGGGAGTTTTTACTGTGTTAATAACATTTATTTCTGGAATTTTTCCAGGAATTTTTAGCTATCTTGGTGAAGTGTCATCAATATTCTTCGGCAATTAAAACTTGTCAACAGCTAACTTTACTTCTTACATTAAAAGCAAATATCATAAGAATGAATTTATATATTTTGATACCTTCATGGAAGAAGCACTTTATTCTGAATTAGGTTTTTTTAATACTGATAATGTGAGATCTTCAGAAAAAGGAGATTTTTTAACATCTCCTGAAGTATCAAAATACTTTGGAGTAGTTATTAGAAGCTGGATTGATAGTAAAAACTTCCATGAAAATATTGTTGAACTTGGGTCGGGCACAGGTTCTTTAATTGAGCAGATAGGTTTAAAAAATATAACTGCAGTTGAGCTTTCTAGTACTGCAAGAAAAGTGATTCACAACAAAGGAATACTCAGTGTTAAATCCTATGAGGATTTAAATATTTTGAGTGCGGACTTGGTTTATGGAAATGAAATATTAGATAACATTCCATGCTCAATAGGTGTGTATAAAGAAAATGACTGGTATGAAAAAGTAGTTGATATTAGTAAAGATGATTTGAGCTATGCTTATCAACCGATAAGAGATGAGCAACTGAATTGGATTAATTTAAATAAAATTGAACCTAATAAAAATTACGAAGTAGAAATTCAGACAAATATTGATAACTTAATTGCTAATTTAGTTAGTAGGTTCCAGTCAAAAAGCTTTTTATTTTTTGATTACGGTTATGAACAAATAAACAGAGAGAAAAGAAAGTACAAATCTCTTTTAAGGACTTATAAGAAACACCATTTATCGGTTGACCCTATAGATGATCCTGGAAATGTTGATATCACTTATGATATTAATTTTTCTGCGGTAAAGGAAAATTTAAAAGCTCTTGGTTATAACGTATCTCTAAAAAAACAAAGGGAGTTTCTGTTAGAAAATGGCTTTAACGATATTTATGATGATTTAAAAAATCAATACTTAAGTCTTGAAGGCATCGAAAGATTAAAAATAAATTCAGAACTTAATGGTTTGAAGGCAATTCTTGACTCCAACGGCTTAGGCGGCTTTTATTGTTTAATTGCTGAAAAAATATAAATTTATGTTTTTTATAATATAATTATGAACTTTGTAAAAACTACTGCACTACTTACATTAATGACATTAGTAGTGCTATTCTCAGCAACTGCCTTTGGTTTTGATTTAGTATCTGCACTATTTTTTGCTCTTGTATTTAATTTTTTTATTTATTTTTTTTCTGGCAGTTTAGCTATTAAATCAACAAGAGCAAGGCCTATAGAAACTGGGGAGTTTCAAGATGTTACTCAAATAATCTCACATCTTGTGCAAAAAGAGAAGATGCCTATGCCTGAATTATATGTAATTGATAGCGATCAACCCAATGCATTTGCTACTGGAAGGAATCCTAAAAATGCTAAAGTAGCTGTTACAACAGGTATATTAACTTTACTCAATAGAGATGAACTCGAGGGAGTTCTTGCACACGAACTGTCTCACATAAAAAATAGAGATATATTAGTTTCAAGTATTGCTGCAATGCTAGCTGCTGCAGTTTCCTTTATGTCAAGGATGGCATTTTGGGGTGGAGGAAACAGGAATAGAAATACTCATCCAGCTATCATTGTTGTTGCTTTTATTGCTGCTCCGATAGCATCTTTAATCATTAGAATGGCAATCTCACGAACTAGAGAATTTGGAGCAGATAAAACTGGAGCAGAAATTTCTGGTAATCCTTTAGCTTTAGCTTCTGCACTTGAAAAAATTGATAGATTTTCAAAAGTCCCGATGAATGTTAATCCAGCTGTTAGTTCATTGTTTATCTCTGATCCTCTTAAAGCTTTTTCAGGAAATAGCTTCAGTAAATTATTTTCTACACATCCTCCAACTATTGAAAGAGTTAAAAGATTAAGGCAGCGTCAAAGTGGTATTCGGTATTAGCGACACACCCTCTATTCAGCCAGAACAACTTGAAAACTTAATCCAAGATGGCTTTAAGCTCATTGACGTCCGAGAACAAGACGAATGGAATGCCGGCCACCACCAAAGTGCTGAGCACATACCTATGGGCATGATCACTGAGAGTATGGATAGATTTAAAGATAGCGAAAAGTATATTTTTGTTTGTCGCTCTGGTGCTAGATCAGGAAGGGTGACTAATTTTATAGCATCTCAAGATATTGAATCTTACAACTTATCTGGAGGGATGAAAGAGCTACAAAACTTTTCAGAAAAAATTTTTAATTCGGAAGGAAATTCAGGACAAATCATCTAAAATTTATCTGTGATAATTTGTATAGGTAATGCTCTTGTTGATTCTTTAGAGCAAATTGAAGAGTCTAAGATTAGTGAATTAAATTTAAACAAAGCACGAATGACTCTAGTCGAAAAAGATCGTTCTAACTTCCTCCTTAGTAATATGAATAATCCAGTTTATGAAGCTGGTGGATCCGCTGCTAATACCGCATACTGGATTTCCCAACTTGGAGGAGAAGCAGGATTTATTGGAAAAATATCAAATGATGACCTAGGAGAACAATTTCAATCAAGCTTAAAAGATTCGGGTTTAAAAGATTTAACTGTTTTTGAGGA
>Ga0181607_10000902_pt1 | contig 26284 bp, 18 predicted proteins | sample 041ome_9_FD_132420 | JGI IMG/M metagenome (GOLD analysis project Ga0181607, IMG submission 132420) | Coastal salt marsh microbial communities from the Groves Creek Marsh, Skidaway Island, Georgia - 041413US metaG (megahit assembly) | ecosystem: Environmental > Aquatic > Marine > Intertidal zone...
CGAGGCGACTTGAATATTTTCGCATCGACGGGCTTTGAGCGCGCGCTGACTGACGATTGATTTCACGCGAGCAGTTTCCCGACGCGGAGGAGAGCGATATCACTGACATGTATCAGTGGTGGCAAGGTTACGGGACAGAAAACGTCTCACCGGATACCTTCAAGGAGTTGGGCCCCAATATTTTCCACAGGGTACGAACGCCTCGGCGTTTCGAGTTGTCGCGGTCGCGAGAGCGATCAGACGCGCGATTTACTGACGGATTGCTCGCGCTCAAACAGGCGAGACGATCAGGTTTGGGTGACACGGGCAAGAAGCGGTACTTTTGTCGAGCTTCCACGTGCATGGGCCGTTGCAATGTGGAAGCCGGACTGAAGCGAAAGGCGCCGGCGACGGCGACTGTGAAGCTAGAGGTTGACGTGGACCTGGAGCCGAAGAAGAAAGTTAGCGATCTGCTACTCATTCCAAAAGACGCTGTCGAGTGGGAGCCGAACGTTATGGCCGAGTGTCGCTCGACTGACGTCGACAATTACCCGTTCGAATACGCTACCATGGTACGTCAACGATGCGACGCGACGATCGCCCAAAGCCCCGACTGACATCGTTCACTTTTTACAGCGAGAGCAAGCGGGAGAAACAGAGAAACATCCGAGAGATTTGAAATCTGCGTGCTACTGCCATGGGATTCGAGGCCTGCGCAAAGTACGTAAGTCAGACGTTACGTGTCCAATTATTTAATTATTCCATTAGGATCACACCGATGACGTGCACGCGCTTCACGGCGGTGTTTGTCCAGCTCTCGCTATTCTGGTGCGTATAATTAATTCATCAACGCACACATCTAGTTTTGCTTACGAAATCTATCGCAGCGCGGTATGGTGATCCATTCGTTTTATGTGAAAGAGGTGCCAAATAAAGGCTACGGAATTTTCGCCCGAGAACGCATTTCGAAGGGTGCTTACCTCTTCGAATACGTCGGGTAAGCGTGTTCGACGATGTTGTTCATCAATCGTGACTTTTATTGCGGTTAGGGAGATCATCACGCGTGCGGAAGCGAGCAGACGGGAAGAACAGTACATGGCGAACGGGTACGAATTAATTATTATTTCGACGATGAGAGTAAAAATACTGACTGCACGCTCGAATTTCTCGAATTCACAGCCAATTTTTTCTCGTCGACATTCAAGGTACGAAGTGAAACGATATGCGCGCTATGCGATGCGCAAACAGCGCGGGAGATTGAAAGAATTAATTATTAATTGACGGTATATTTTTTTTCGAACAGGGCAAAGAAATTCTCCGTCGTACATGGCATACACGATGGATATGACCCGCAAGGGCAATTTAGCGCGTATGCTCAATCACGGCTGCACGCCGAACGTTCGGCTGGTCGAGGCACGGGTTGATGAAGCACTTTTGTCGGTGCGTCTCCACCTCGGATTAATTAATCGCTGGGCTTGAATTAAATTATTTCACTTTGCAGGGCGTTCAGTCAAAGTTCAGGTCTGCGTCGCGGATGTGTTGCATAGCGATAGAGGACATCGAGGTACGCGCGATCGAAGCGTCATTTCGCTACTCAAGCGCACGTTACCTTATAGTGGACGATTAATTGCGTTTTATTTTATTTCCGACATTGCAGGTGGGCGAGGAACTTTGCATAGACTACGTCCCTGTGAAGAAAGGTGGCAACATGCGCAAGACTGTTCAATGCGACTGCGGTTCCAGCGACTGCAGAGTACGTTCCGCGCGTGTGTTCGCCTTTTGTCACTCGAAACTAATTTCGTCGTTTGCAGGGTTGGATTTTCTGACCGGTTCACGGTTCACATGCTGCAGCGACGACAAGCCCGACGCGAGCGTTCGGGTGCCTTCGGGGGCTTTGACGGTCAAGTAGGAAAGAATATTGAATTTTTGTGAAATGCACGCGATTTAGTCCCGTAATATTCCTTCCACTGCGTCGAAAGCTCGATTCACGCGTGCGTGCGCACGCGTGCTGAGTTCCGTCCTCCGGACGGTGACCTCGTGCCGCACTCCCACCCTCGGCTGAACGCGAGTAAACTCGACTTCGAGGCGCGGTCACGCGATATGGACGAGTCAACAGCACGCGCGGAACGTTTACGAGCGATGCGCGAGGCCGCGTCGAGCGCGAACGCCGACGCACAGGCGAATGCGAACGCACCTTCGAGTACGCTTCCAGCGCCCTTCGTCGACCTCGGGGACGGCGACGATCGTACGCCGGGGTTTTACACAGGTGCCGGAGCGTCGAGTATGGATATGAGTGATATTCCTGCGGAATCCACGCGTGCGCCACGCGCTCCACCACCTCCACCACCTCCGCCGCGTTGGCTAGGGGAACAGAATCAGCGCTTCGGCGGCGGCGGAGGTCGAGGCGGGGGCGGACGAGGCGGCGGACGAGGCGGCGGGCGAGGCGGGGGATCCCGAGGGCACAAAGCCGCACGTACGGGCGATTATCGCTCTGAAAACACATTCAATCCAGCGAATTATTACAAGGTACGTGCCTCGCGCCAATTTGCTGTACGTGTGCGCGACTGACGCTCGTTCGTTTCCTCTGGCGCAGCCAACGATGTGCGTCGATCCTTGGCTCACCCTCGAGCGCACCTGATCGCGTTCATGATCGATTATATTGATTGTTTCTAGCTCATTCCTTAGCCATTAATAGCTCGCGTGTAAGACTCAATAGCTGAGTGTGCTTTGTCCAACCGCCGACGCCGAGAGCGTCAGACGTCGGTGCGCGGCGGTCACCGACTTGAAGTCCCGATGAGCGTCGACGGTGACGACGAGCCCGTGATAGATATGAATGACGCCATGCATCGCGCCGTGGCGCTCAAGGCCGAGCGATTGCGACGCACGCGAGCGTCGTACGAGGCCGCACCGGTGTTCGTTCGGGACACGCTCGCGACGGATCGAGACGAAAACTACGTCGAATTGCGAAAGAAACCGCTGGCGGCACGCTTGACGTTTGCCAACAAACTTCTCGATGATGCCAAAGCGTTGGTGCGAGAGGAAGCCCACGAGGACGCGCTGGCGGCGTACACAGACGCCTTGGCGGCGTTTTGTCACTTTGAGCGACCGAGCGGGACAGAGAGCACAGAGACGTTGACGTACGTAGATTATCTCGAAGACGACGAACGTCAAAGCGAAGGCGTAGAAATGGTGAAACGAATCATGCTTAACGCATCGGCGTGCTTGATGAACATCGATCTGAGGAAGCATGCGAAGGCGGTAGAATGGGCGACGACGCGAGCGTTGCGCGCTGACGCCGCGTGCGCCGCCGCATACTACAGAAGAGGACGAGCCAGGACCATGATGACGGAAGAAGGGACTGTAGAGCAGGCGTTGGATGATTTTAAACGCGCCGTGGATCTCGATCCGGGCGAGAAGCGGTATGTGCGAGCGTTAGCGGAGCACAGTAGAGAAGTTATGAAGACGACTGAGGTGCAACGAGCCGTCTTCGGAAAGATGTTTTCCGGCGCAAGCGCTATCTACGCCGACGACAAGGCGACAACCGTCGCAAAATCCACTGTCGACGAGGAGGTCGAACGCGTGCTTCTAGACGAAAGCTTGCTCGTGAAGGCTCAGGAGATGGGTTTCAATGTCGACGCCGACGATTTCCGTCGAGAACTCGCTTCCCGAGTCCGCGACGAAGTGCACGACAGTCGACGCGAGCGGGCGAAAGAGCTCGGTTTGAATCTTGATGATGATGATGTCAAGCGCGCGATCGAGTATTTCGAGCGCTCGCGTCGCGGTGGTGATTCGGATGCGAGCTCACGAACTTTTGCGCGCTTCATTGCTCGCGCTCTCATCGTCCTCGTCGTCGCTCGCGTCGTGTACGTCGTCCACAAGATTGCGACGAGCCCTATCGATTCCCTCGATGTGCGCGGGGTGATGGATTGATTCCGCAGAACACGACTAGAAATTTTAGTTATTTAGTTTTAGTTGCCGCGCTCGCGAGCGCTCCGGCGCTCCTCCGCGCCTCACTCCTCGGCGCCGCACCGGGAGTCCTCGCCGTGTTCGATGTCGCTCGCCTCGTGCGCCGCGAGCTCGAACGGCGCGAACCGCGACGCGAAGCGCGATCGCGATCGAGCGCGTCCGCGTCGATCGAACAAGGTCAAGACCAGACGCGTGTCCCAACACACCGACGTGGCGTTCGTGGAACCGACGCTTTCGAAGCCGCTTTCGAGGCCCGCGCCGTCGTGCGACGCGGCGTCGCTCCCGGGATTGATCGTGTACGATTTGGACGACACTATATGGTTCCCCGAGCTGTACATGATCGCCGGCGCACCGTTCGTCAAGACGTCAAAGTCCACCGTCGTGGACAGCGGGGGCGCGCGCTTGGGCTGTTATCCAGCGGCGCTCGCTTCCGTGGCGCTCGCGAAGTCGTGCGGTGCGTTTCGCGAGCGAGGCACGCTGATCGCCGTCGCTTCGCGAACGCACAGGGGTAAATGGGCGCGCGAGCTCATGGATGCGTTCGAAGTGCGCGACGGCGACGACGACGCTCGCACGCTCGCCGCGTGCGTCGATTTCGTCGACATCGCCAGCGGTTCCAAGACGAAACATTTCGCGCGTTTACGCGAAAAATCCGGCGTTCCCTACGCCGAAATGTTATTCTTCGATAACGAGCGCGAGAACATCGACGAGGTCGCTCGTCTCGGCGTCGCTTGCGTGCACTGTCCCGGCGGCTTGTCCGCGGACGCCTGGCGGCGCGGCTTGACTTTCTTCGTCGACGACGTCGTCGATCCGTAGCGCCGCGCGCGTCCAGGGCTCGTTTATTGTATCACTGCGTAATATAATCTTTATCGTCACAGTTCCACGCGCGAGCGACGACCGATCGAGCGAGGACGACTCGGCGAACTCCGGGACGCCGCGCGGCGGGCGCGAATGAGCCGCGGCCGTTTGTCGATTCCACACACGTCGTCGTCGTCATGATGAAGCTGTTCAACAGGGCGAAGTCGCGCGTCGGCGCGCGGAACGCGAGCGACGACGCGTCCGAGAGGCCTCGTCGCGCGCGCGGGCGCGCGGGCGCGCGCGGGCGCGACGGCGGTGGATTCGCCGACGACGGTGGTGTTGTTGATGATGATTACTTTAGCGACGATTCAGGGCTGCTGCGCGGACGCGATGCGAACGATGAGGATGATTTCGCGCGATTCGATGAACATGGCTTCGATAACGACGAAGTCCTGGCGATGGTGAGAGAGTCGTACGGACGAAGAACGTTCGCGGCGGAGAGCGGCGTGGTCAAGCTCGCGAGCGAGGGGTTCTTGGCGAGAAAGGCGTGCGGGGACGATTTACACCCTCCCACGGCGCACGCGACGGCGTTTAACGCGCATAATGCGCCTGACAATGATTTACAGCTCGATTTTGCGTATGGGTATCGAGGACACGACGCGCGAGGGAACGGGGCGTACAACGCGGATGGGAAAATCGTATACACGACGGCGGCGTGCGGAGTGGTGTACGACGGGGTTGAACACGTGCAGGACTTCTTCACGTTCCACAGCGATGACATCTTGTGCTTGGCGATGCATCCAGATGGAGAAATAGCGGCCACGGGGCAGGCTGGTCGAGATCCCGTGGTGTGCGTGTGGAGCACGAAGACGAATCGAGTCTTGGCCGAGTTGAGGGGATTTCATCAACGCGCGGTGACGAGCTTAAGTTTCGATGCGACGGGAAAATTTCTCGTCACTGTTGGCTTGGACGACGAGCATTCTATTGCTGTGTACGATTGGGAAAACAAGAAAGTCCTCGCCAACTCTAAAGGCGACACGAAGAGAATTTTCAATTGCAAGTACAATCCACACGACGGACGCATCGTCACCGTTGGCGAACAGCACGTGAAGTTTTGGGTAATGGAAAATGGCTATCTTGTCGGTAAAAACGGCGTTTTTGGGCGCTTGGGGAAGCCATCGACTGTTTTATCCATCGCATTTGGCGAGGACGGGAGCACATTTACTGGAACGCAGCACGGTACCATCTACCAGTGGGCCGACGGTGGAGAGGAGTGCATACAGAAATTTGACTTTGTTCACGAGGGGCCGGTGCACGATATCTTCGTCACTGAAGATTACATCATTACCGGTGGGAATGATGGTAAAGTGAACTTTTTCACCCAGTACATGGAAAAAGTCTTCGCGATTGACATGAGCAAGGTGGCGGAGAGTATCATAGACGATCAAGGCAAGCCGGTGTGTTATTACGACGGACGCGCGCCGTGTGTCAAATCATTGTACTTATCCGACGTGCAGCTCTTAGTCGGCACGTCCACGGGTGAACTTTATGAGTTTGATCTTAGCACAGAAGATGCGTGGAAAAGGAACAGGCGAATCATCACTCAAGGTCATGCCAACGCTGTCGATCGTACGACAATGTTGTTTAATGCGGAACTTTGGGGGTTGGCCTGCCACCCATCCAAAGCTAAATTTATCACCGCTGGCGATGATAAAACAGTGCGAACGTATGACATGTATCTCCGAAGACAGATTAGCGTGAGAAATGTCGCGAGTCGAGCGCGCTCTTGCTCGTATAGCCCCGATGGTAAATTGATCGCCGTCGGTTTCTATGGTGGAGGTTTCATGGTTTACGAAGACAAAACTGGGACAGAAGTCGTGGCGAAGAAGCACCGTCGCGCGATAATTAGCGACGTGAAGTTTAGTCCTGACGGTCGATGGCTCGCTGTGGCAAGTCATGACTTTTTTATCGACATCTACGATGCTTCCAGCGGTTTCAAGCGCGCCGGTGTGTGCAAAGGACACAGCGCCCCGGTGACGCACTTGGACTGGAGTGAAGATAGTAAGTATCTTCAAACGAACTCGCAAGATTTCGAGTTGCTTTACTGGGAAATCCCAACATGCGAATTGATTGAGTTTTCAGCGGCGCTGAAAGACGTGAACTGGGCAACATGGACGTGCATCGCGGGGTGGCCCGTGCAAGGCATTTGGCCAAAGCACAGCGATGGCACTGACGTCAATAGCTGCGCGCGAAGTAGCGACAAAAGAACCGTCGCCACGGCGAACGAAGACGGTATTGTGCGTTTGTTTAGATATCCATGCGACGTCGGACGAGGTGATCACAAGACGTACGTCGGTCACAGCTTCCACATCACTAAATGTTGCTTCAGTTACAACGATGAATTCCTCATTACAGTCGGAGGCGAGGATCGTACCATATTGCAATGGCGACATTACGAGCCCGATGAGGGGGATGAAGAGATGACAAGCGATGTTGAGGAAGAGATTTTCACCGCTGTAGATGATTACGAAGAGACGAATCAATCGAATGCACTGACACCAATGGTTTTCATCGGTCACTTGCGAGGTATTCCTCAGTACGTTTCGGCCAATGTTCTGCAAGCCTTGCCGTCGAGAGATATTCCAGCGAATACGGGACTCGATCCGGGAAGTCGATTGGCATTTCTGCCCTGCGCTTCGAGTATTTACGCTCCGGATGATTATACGAGAGACTCGGATATTCTCAAGGCCCCGATGGAGTCCGTCTTGCTTGAGTGCGCGCACGGCTATCGCGCGCACGACTCGAGGAATAATTTGTTCTACACCACGCTCGGCGATGTCGTGTACCCCACGGCTGGATTATGCGTCGTGTATAACAGACAAGCGCACACACAAATCTTCATGGCGACGAATCCCGCGGCGGAGCAAATTCAAGGCCATACTGATGATGTTACGTGCTTGGCGAGGCATCCGAATGGGCTCGTCTTCGCGAGTGGAGAAGCTGGGAGAAATCCCAAAATCATTGTGTGGAGTGCGAACGCCGTGTCGCGACCTATCACTGTCATTCAAGGCTACTTCAAAAAAGCCATCGTATCAGCGACATTTTCGCGCGATGGCTCACAATTGGCCGCCGTCGATTGCGATTTCGATCACAAGATTGGTGTATACAACTGGCAAACAGGTGAACTCCTGTCTCGCTGTAGCGGGAGCCCGGAGAAAATCGTCGCCATTGAGTGGTCGCCGTTTCAAGACTACATGGTCACTCTAGGCGTCAAGCATTGCGTGTTCTGGTCACCAGATCCACTGAAAGGGCGCAAAGCTGTGTTTTCAAAGCGTGGAACGATCCAAACCTCCCTGTGCTGCGGTTTTCCTGCCGCAGATACCACAGTCGTCGGCACTCAAGATGGTTCGCTTTACTTGTTCCGAGGTTACCAGCTGGCGACCAACGCCCGCCGCGTGCACAAGGTAGCACAATCGATCGTTGCCACACGGGATACCTTAATTTCCGCTGGATCAGAGGGCGTGGTGAAGTTTTGGACTGCGGACTTGAGCATGCTCCTGCGCAGCGTGAACATCACCTTCCCGAGCGTCCCAGCGGTGTGCATCAAATCCATGCATTTGCTCGGGAAGATGTTGCTCCTCGGCGCACGATCTGGAGAGGTTTACGAAATGAATACCACATCATATTCATACAATTTGCTTTTCCAAGGGCACGCGTACGGCGCCATATGGGGGTTAGACACACATCCGAGCGATCACCAAATTTGCACCGTCGGTGACGATTCGACGATTCGAATTTGGGACGTGCCTTCAAGGCGGTTGATGATGTCTCGAAATCTCGGTGCGCAAGCCCGTTCAGTGGCGTATCATCCCGACGGAACGCAGATTTCTGTTGGATTGGCCGGTGGTGGCATCATTATCTTCAGTTCGGACTCTCTGGACACCGTGCACTTGAGAAAAGACCGCGAACAACCGATTGGTGTGCTGAAATACAGCCCGAACGGCCAATACCTCGCCGTCGGTTCTGAGGAAAATACAATCGATATTTACGACATCTCCAAGCAATACCAACGCATCGGGGTGTCTAAGGGGCACAGCGCAAAGATCATGCACTTGGACTGGTCCACCGACAGCGCGTTACTGCAATCGTCGAGCGCGAATCGCGAGCTGTTGTTTTGGGAAATGCCCAACGGCGTGCAGGCGAAATTTCCACAAGACTTGCGAAACGTCGACTGGTACACGTGGACTTCAGTCATCGGATGGCCCGTGCAAGGGGTCATTCCGCAGACGTCCGTGGGTGACGATATTACGTGTTGCGATCGCACGCACACGCGCACCGCGGTCGCCACCGGGGATGCACGAGGGGTGTTGCGAGTGTACCAATATCCTTGCCACAAGGGCGCTCAGGCTAGATGTTTCGGCGCGCACTCGGGCGCCATCACCCAGTGCAAATTCCTCTTCGACGATTCTTACCTCATCACTGTCGGTGCGGACATGACGATATGTCAATGGCGCGTCGTGTTCGGCGCCTCCACTGGTCTCGCTCTCGCCGCACCGTCGCAATCCGCGCTCGGTCTCGCGCCGCCTTCGATGGGCGCGCTCTCGTTGCGCTAATCGCGTCGGCGCATGCACTTCGCACCGACGCTTTCCCCGCACTCATCACTTTCGCGATGAAATCGCGCAATCATCGCGTAATCATCGTCGTCAGTTTGTTGTAATCGTATTTGTATGATTGTTTCTCCACGTTCGCCTCGTCCGACGTGCGATTCCACCGCCCAGATCGCGCGCGCGCGCGATGGTGTAGGGTTAGAGTATCACACCACACGGACCAAAACGATCCTGACCGTTTGTCTTCTCACCATCGCCGCACCTTATACCGCCGCGCGTCGCGGCGAGCGCGGCGAGCGCGATCGAAAGGCGACGAGAACGCGTGCGACTACGTACGCACTCTCGTTCCGCGCGATCGCGAACCGTTTGGTCGACCGCGTGCACGTGCAGCGGCGGCATCGTTCGCGCGCGCGCGAGCCATGGCGTTCAAACCGCTGCTCGCGACGCGGGATCGTCGAGCGCTTCTGGAGGAGTGGCGACGGAAAAATGCGAACAAGGCGGGGCGTAAGAACGCGCTCGAACGCCCGGAGGTGAATAAAAGCGAGTCGGTGACGACGCAAACGACGGCTGGGACGACGCCGGTGAAAACCGTCGTCGGCGGCGCGACGCTCGGCGTAAAGTACGACTACGCCTCAATGCGAGGGAAGGAAAATGACGGAACGAGAGGTGAAATGAACGTAGAAAATGATGGTTCGTTCGTCACACCGCGGTCGAAGACGAGCGAGGCGCGCGTGGGTACGATGGGGAATGAACGGCGAGGCGCGGGGGAACAAGCGTCGACGAGCGAGACGACGACGCCGAGCACGGGGAAAAGGTCAACGTTCTTCTCGTTATCGGGCGCGAGAAAGTCGACTAATGGTGTTGGTGGGGCGACGACGATCGATTTAATGCCTTCGCCTGCGGTGCGTGCGCGATTGAAGGCGGTTGAAACTGAAAAGGAGGCGCTGCAAGCGCTGGCTACCAAGTTGCGCGAATCCTCCGAAGCCGCCCTCGAAGAGGCGTACTCAAAGCGGAGTGAAGCAGAAGAACGAGCGAAATCCATGTCAGAGAGACTGCAAAAAATGGAATCCGACAGGGCGTCGCTTCAAGCCGATATGGCGGCTGTTCGCGCGCAGGCGCAGGCTCTCGCAAAGGCAAAGGAGGAGCACATGCGCGCGTTGCGCAAAGAGAAGCGTGCCGCGGAGGCGGCGGCCAAAGCGCTCGAGCAGGCGAAAGAGGACGCGAACACTGCGGTGCAAGAGCGTGAATTTACAATTGCGAATCAGGCGGCGATTTTAGAAGAGCTCGACGACGAACTCGATCGTGCGGAGCGAAGTCGAGAAAAGGCTGAACTAGTCGCCGCCGAAAAGGACAAACTTCTCAAGCAACTGCGGGCGCAGCTCGATGAGGCTAAGCACGAGCTCGAGATGGCGACCAAGCATCAGACGTCAAAGCAAAATGCTGATACGGGAGGTGTGCGCGCTAGTCAGGAAAAGTTACTGCAGCTCGCCGCGGCTCGTCAAGAGGCAGAGGCGGACGCGGCGCGCGCGCGCCAAGAGGCCAAGAGTCTCGCAGTTGAAGTCGAGGCGCGCCGTGCAGAGTTGGAGACTGTGCAATGCGAACTCGAAAAGTGCTTGCAAGAGGAACGTATGGAGCGACAGCGGGCTGAAGAGGCGTACTCGGAGGTACAGCTTGAGCGAAATACCTTAGAAGTACTCGTTGAGAAGCGCACTTTGGAGAAGATTGCTCTGGAGGAGCGACTCGAGGCGGTTACTGAAGAGGCTGAATTTCTTCGATCAGAAATGAAAGAACGCGATGAAATGCTTCGTGAAGGTAATCAGCTTGTGGAAGCAAAGGAGACCGAGCTTGAACAAGCCGTCACGTATGTGCTACACATTCAGGAACAGCTCGAGCAAATGCAAGCATCCGGGGGCGGTGACAACACCGAGGTCGCCGAGCGAATCAAAGAGCTGCAAATAAAGCACGAGGCTTTGCGCATGGAAAAGCAGAAAATTCTCGAGGATATGCACACTGAAATTGCTGAGCGCGATGCACTGTTGTCTGCGAGTAAGAAGTCGCTGGAATCGAAAGAGGCTGAGCTCGAGGCACTGCGAGCTGAGTACAGCACCAGGACGACGGAACTGGGACCACTTGAAATTGAGCTTCAAGGTTTGCGGGAAAGAGTCTATTCTTACAAATTCGAGTTGGAGGAGAAAAATGCACAACTGGCTGCGAATGATGCGCTCGTGAAACAGATGATGTCGGCCGAAAAGCGACAAACTGCGAATGTTAGACGACTCGAGTTTGGTCTCGCAGAGCGCGATGAAAAGTTGCGCAACTTCAACGAGGAGCTGAACAACTTGAAAATGGAGTCTGATCAACGAGACGAAAACATTTCCGAGCGATTGGACAGCTTAAAGCAGCGCGAAGGCGTGCTTGAGGCACTTCAACGTGCCACCGAGTTGCGATTAGAGGAGCTTCGTGAGGAACACGCCGAAGCGGTGTCAAAGCTTACTGCCGAAAAGGCACGTGCCGAGACGCGGGCCTCACAACTCGAGCAACAGATCGATCAGCTGAAGAATGAGTCTAACTCTCAAAACTTCGACGAGGTCGAGTCGCTCAAGGCTGAGCTTTCCGAGACGTGCGCCAAATTGGAAGAGTCGCAGCTCGAAATCGGACGGCTTTGTACATCTATTGCAGAACTGGAGCACAGCGCGGAAGAATCGATGAGCACTCTGAAGGCGCAACTCGAACTGACAAAGGGTGAACTCGAAAACGCCATCTTGGAGGCGGATGAAGCGCGCGCGACGACGGAGCAAGTCGAAGCAGACAGTCTCAGCATGATGAAGGACATGCAGACGGTCAGCGAAGACTTGGAGAAGAAAATCAACGAATACAAGCAATTGGTTCGCACGCGTGATTCGGAGCTCAGAAATCTTAAGAAGGAAGTGCACCTTAAATCATTTGAGTCCGAGCGCTTGAGAGAGTCCCAAAGCACTGGTCTTAAAGCTATCGAAAAGCTCGAGACTGCGCTCAAGGCAAAGGCTGCCGAGTGCGAGCGAGCGAAGAGCGACATTGTTAAGGCGCAGAAGCAGCTCACGATGCTCCAGCAAGAGCTCGGTTCGAGTACGAAGACGCAAAATGAATTGCAGGGAGCGTTGAACGAAATGCACCTCAGACTTTCAAAGTCTGAAGAGCAGCGAGATATGCTCGCCGGTTCGTTGGCGAGGCAAGAGGAGTATCAGGAGAGCGTCAACAAAGCTCGCGAAGAGATGCATCAAATCGCGTTGGAAGACGCTGCTGATGAAATCAGAAGCGTGCGACGAAAGTCGACTGTTCTGGCGACGGCTTTACAGCAACATGTGAGAATCAACGAGCTCGACGCAGAAGTTGCTCTGTTGGTTGATGAATTTGCCGAGTCGATGCAAGCGACGCCGCAGGCGGCGTTGCCGACGCCGACAATGACACTCAACGAGCCGAAGACCAAGCCAAAGACGTACCGCAAGACGCCAGCGAAACCAAAGGGAACAAATTCGAGCTTCATCACTCCTGTACGTCCTGACGCAAGCCTGAAGGAAAATATTCACAAGCTCAACGAACGCGCCGATCAAATTTCCTTCAACGATTTGGCGACGAAGCAGCCCGGTTCGGAGGCAAATGTGTACGCCACGCCAGGTGATGAAAACCAAGGCGCGCGTAAAATCGCAGGAATAGAGGGGAAGAAAGCTTTGGCGCCTCATTCCGCGACGAAGACGCGCCCCGCGCTCGGCGCCGTCTCTCAAAATTTAGCGTAGTAGAAAATTTGCGACGGTGAGTCGTTTCATATCAAATGTTATACTTACAATACATTTCCTAAAATAATCTGCGATTGCGAGGTCGAAAATCACGCGGTCAGTCGTTGGTCACGTCCATCGTCGACATCGGCTGGACGAAAGAAAAAGGCACTTGAACTTTAAGAAGTCTAGTCTCTCATCATGCGGATCGGACGGCTCTTCCAGACATGAATCATCATCAAGTTCAGCGGCGCCGAGATGGGATGTAATCGCCCGTTTGGCACCGCAAAGTCATTGCTCGAAAGCGAACGGCACGGCTTCCTATCATGAAGGCGAAAATCTATGTTGGGCTCTCTTTGGACAGATCTCAATCAACGCAAAGCTCAGGGAACCGTGGCAGAGGAGCCCGTGACGAAAAAAGCTCGAAAATGTCGGTGCAACTTAAAGACACGCAACCGAGTATTTGGAACCCAGAGCGCAACACGACGCACGCTTCGGTTGTAGCACGAGACTTGGGACGCGCCCGGCGATTAATTGACGCCGCACCGCCCGGGGTGAAGGTCTCATGCGAATTCGCGTCCGCGTCGAGCGGCGACGAATGAAATACGACGCGATGAAATGTACCAGCGAGACAGGTCAACGACGGGTACTGATTAACCCAACATTGGTTTATATCTGGCATAACCAAATATACGCGTCAAAACCCCGCGACGCGGCGAACGGACATCGCCCCGCCGACGCGAGTGGGTCTCGACGCGAGACAGAGAAAAACAAGTCGCGTCGAAATCGTACGCACCTCTCGCCGCTTCGCGACTATTAAATACACTCCACCGCGAGCGTCGACCGCGCCGCCGCTTCGCGCGCGCTACGTGTGCTCGAAAAATCTGGCGCTGAGCCAATTGAAGTAGACGTACGCGATCGTCCCTGGGATCAACGCCGGAACGACGCGCGAGTAATACGCGTCCCTCAGCGCCCAATCGATGACTTCTATCCCAGTTTCCAACCGTCGCGTCCCGCTCAGGTCCCCGACCACGGACGCGGTCAAGAGTACGAACGCAACCACGGACGCGGCGCACATCGCGACGCCGCGCGCGACGGCGCTCGAGCGCTCCTCCGGTGGATTCCACGTCCAAGTCGAGCGCCCGCCGCCGAATTCGCTCGCGCGAAGACGCGGCGACGCCGACGCGCGACGGCTCATGAGGGCGTCGACGCGAGGCGAACCGTCATGCGTTCGACGCACGAACGCGCGCGATGGACGCGACGCGCGTGAACGGGCGCGCGCGCGTGTGACGACGCTCTCGCGCGCGACGCCGCCAAACCTACCGCTCTCGCGCTCGCTATTACGCTACGTGACGCTAATAAATACTACGCGACGCTCACGCGACGTCGATCGATCCCGGGAAACGAAACCCGAAATCGACGCACTCGCGACCTTCCTCCGAAGCCTTGAGCGAATACTTGCTGTCGAATCGAGCGAACGCGTCGCACCGCGCCCAACCGCGCGGTTGCGCAAAGTCGCGAAACACGCGGCGCACGTGCTCGGCGTACTCGGCGTCGTCCGTCGCCACGCTCAGCCTGCCTCCCGGTCGCAGCGCCCTTTCGAGCAGGACGAACAGCAGAGGATTCACCAAGCGCCTGTGCGCTTTGGATTCGCCGCGCCACGGGTCCGGAAAGTGGCACGCGACTTCGTCCAGCGAGCGCGCCGTCGCGTACGCGTCCAGCACCCACAATCCGTCCGCTCTCGACACCTTGACGCGGTCGCCAAGGCCGCGCGCTTCGATTCCCATCAGCGCCTGCGCGACGCCCGGTCGGTGCACCTCGCATCCGACGAAGACGTGGTCCTCGAACGCCGCCGCCGAGCTCAACAAGTTATCACCCATCCCGAATCCGACTTCGAGCGCGCGGCGTCGTCCCGCGCCGCGCGCGCCGAACAGCGCGTCGTAATCCAGCGTCGTCCACAACGCCGCGTCCGTCTCGCGCGCGCGTCGCGACGCACCGTCGTCGCTTCCCGCGTCGCCGCGTCCCTCGCGCGCGCGTCGCGCCTCGCGCGCGTCGAACGCGACGCCGTGCGCGCCGTGCAGCTCTCGCAGCGCGCGCTTCTGCGCCTTGGACGCGTGCGCGCGGCGGTCGAGGTACGTCTTGTGCCACGGTCGGTCCAGCGCGCGCCCGCGCGATCGCGGCGCGAGCGACGCGTCGCCGTCGAGCGTCGCCATCGAGTGACGCGCGCAGACGTCGTCGCGCGACGACGACGCGCATGCGCGACGACGGCGACGCCCGAGCGGTGGCGACGATCGCGCTCGACGCGCGCGCGGCGCGCGAGGACGACGCGCGACGGATGCGCGACGCGCGCGCGGCGAGGGACGAGGCGGCGAGGCGCGCGGCGCGCGTCGACGCGCGACGACGCGCGGCGCTCTACGAACGCGCGCTCCGAGACGCGCGTCGCGAGTTCGTCGACGATCTCCGTCGCCGGCACGCCGCGCGAATCGCGCGCGCGTCGTCGTCGCGCGCGCCGACGACGTCCGCGACGACGTCCTCGTCGGCGCGCGTCGCCGCCGCGCCGTCGCCGTCGCCCTCGCGCGTCGACGCGACGACCGCGTCGTCGCCGAGCGCGCTCGATTTCCGTTCGTTCGCGCGTCCGGCGTCGTCGTTCGTCGCGTCGCCGTCGCCGTCGCCGCGTCCGCCGTCGCCCCTCGCGTCGCCGGACGCGCGCGACGTTCGTCTCTGGTCTCGCGTCGACGCGATGTGTCGAAGCGCCGACCGTCTGCGAGCGCGTCTCGCGTGAGCGCATCGAAACCCGTCGCGCTTCGAGCGGTCGGTCGAGGCGTCGGAATTCGGTCGTCGTCTCGAATCTAGACATTCTCGCCGCCGTTCGCGCGGTTCGTTCGCGTTCGTGTCGTCCGCGCTGTAAAATTCAAATCTTCATGTTGTGTCCGTGTGTGAGCTGTCGCGAGTCTCACTCGATCGCCCGTCGGACGCGCGATCGTCCCGCGCGTCGCGCCACGTCGACGCGCGCGACATGCGGGACGACGACGACGACGATGCGTTCTGTGACGTCGACGCCATGATCGCGGCGCAGGACGACGCGATCGCGAGCGACGACGGGGGGTTAGATTTGAATTCGAACGCGCGCGACGATGGATTTCATTACCCGGACGACGACGACGACGACGACGACGACGACGACGACGACGACGACGACGCGGCGACGAAACGACGACGGGTGGAATGCGAACGCGCGCGGTCGACGCGCGGCGCCTCGGACGCGCGCGGGGAGAGAGAAGCGAAAATGGAGACGGGACGGGGGACGACGAGGACGACGGCGACGACGGCGCGTTTAAACGACGACGACGACGAGGGAGAGGAAAACGATAAGGAAAACGAAGACGACGAGGGAAAGGGACGAGGGAAAACGATGAGGGAAACGATGAGGAAAACGTTCGACGCGCGAGAGACGGCGAGAGCGGTGACGATGGAGGAGAGGGGGACGGCGAGGCGAGGGACGCCGCGAGCGCGGGCGCGGGACGAGGCGCCGAGGAAGGACGCGGCGGATATCGAGGGGGAGTGTCAAGGGATAACGCTGGGCGATGGGCGTCGGGTGTACGTGAAGAAAGAGCCGAGCGATAAGCCGATCGTGAGTTTGGAGGAGATTTACGCGCGGGCGTCGGAGGACGCGCCGTTGTTGACGCGCTCGATCGAAGACATGTTGGACGAGTACGAAGAGGAACGGTATCGAAGAGCGGTGGAAGAGGCGCGCGCGGTGGAAGAAGGCGACGCGGCGACGACGCCGATGGATGCGACGACGACGGCACCGCGCACGGAGGGTCAACTCAAGGTTGAGCGCTTGCGAGCGAAAATGGGCGGCTTGTTGTGGGCGCAGCGCCACGCTCCGCGAGCGTTTACAGATTTATTGAGCGTCGAGCACGTCAATCGAGAGGTGGTGCATTGGATCAAGGGTTGGGATAAGGTTGTTTTCGACCGAAATCCTCCGCCGGCGACGATGAAGAAATTTTACGCCGATCGATACGCCGAAAAAGCTGGGTTGAAGAAGCGAAGCGGCACGACGGAGACGCACGTGCAGCTCGACCGCAAGCAACGTCCGATGGAGAAGATTCTTCTTCTCTCCGGTCCACCGGGCGCGGGTAAGACGACGCTGGCGCATGTCGCGGCCAAACACTGCGGGTACGAGACGATTGAAATCAACGCGTCCGATGACCGAAGTGCGTCCACGTTAAAGTTGAAGCTCGCGGACGCGCTGCAAACGCGAAGCGCCTTTGAGAAGCAAAAGCCAAAGTGCGTGATCATCGATGAAATCGATGGTGTACACAACGGAGGCGGCGGCGGTGGAGCCATTTGGACCGTGATGCACGCGTTAAAAGATGTCAAAGGTCAAGCGCCGTTGTGTCGACCGATCATCGCCATCTGCAACGATTTGTACGCCCAAGTGTTGCGACCGCTCCGCGACGTCGCCAAGATTATTCGAATGAAACCGCCGCAAACTTCACATCTCACGGCTCGCATCAGAGACGTGTGCTTGAAGGAAAATGTTGACATCGAACCGCGCGCGATAGCGCTCGTCGTTGATCGCGTTGATAACGATATTCGCGCCGCATTGAATTCGATTCAACTCATCGCCAAGACGAGTTCGTCGGTGACGCTGCGAGACGTCGTCAGCGCCGGCGGTGGATCGAAGGACAACAGGCCTCAAGCTTTCTCCATGTGGCAAGATCTTTTGCGCGGTCGTCACACGTTTGCAAGGTCGCGTGTCGACGCCGAGTCTGGGATGACGCATATGGACATGATGCGCGAAAAGATTGAAATTTACCAAGACAACGACGCCCTTCTCGACGGACTATTTGAAAACATTCCAAACGTGCGCTTTCAAGATGGTAGCATGAGCCGCTTAACGCAAGCTGTGAGCGCGGTGATCGATGGTTCGATGTTTCAGACGAAATCGTTCACCACCGGTGATCACAATTTGCGTCGATACGCCGAGGCGTGCATCATGGCGGTGCACTCCACCGCCACACACGCCGGCAACCTCGGCGAGTCTTTGGAATGGCCGAAAACGGGTCGGGCGATGAAAGAGCGAAACGCTCGCATGGCTGTGCTGAGCAGTCGACGCGACGCCATGGACTTGAAAATCATTCGTCGTTCACTCACGTGCGATGTCACGGAAACTTTGCCTTATTTGAACACCATTCTAGCTCCGGAACTTCGTTCTGTCGGCACGAGCTTCATGACGGAGGACGAAAAAACCAAACTCGCCGACGTCGTGAGTCTGATGCGAGCGCACGGTCTGTCGTACAAACCGTCCGCGAGTAAGTATAACGAACAATCTTGGAGAGCGGCGGCAAATTCCTTGGTACTGCAACCGCCGGTTGATGACTTCGTCAAGTTTGGTGCGGGCGTAGACGCTTTGAAAGCCGTCGAACGGTTAACGTGGCGAGAGCGTCGCGAGCGCGAGCGCGAACCCGAGATGAACCACAACGCGCCACAGCACATGAACTTGGTACCAAGGCGCGCGGTAAACAATAGTTTACGCTCCATCATCGCGAACTCGCTCGTCACTGACGCTGAAAAGCGTTCAGGCGCGCGAGATGCCGCAGCCGCGGCGGACGCCAAGCAGCGAAAATCGGATCAAAAAGCGCGCGTGGCGCTCGGCGTCGCCGGTGGGAATTTACACAAAGCTCGTAAAAGTTTGAGCAACGCCCAAGGCGCGCAATTCAAGTACAACGAAGGATACACCACGGGCGTTCGTAGAACCGTCTTGATGCGGGATCTTTTCCCGCAAAACAAAGCCTAGTCGCCGGCGTTTGTTCGACGTCGCTAAAATTGTAGTCTGGAAGAACAGGTTGAAACAGTCTTTCGAGCGAGCGCGTCGCGTGCCACTCCGACGCGCTCTCGGCTCGCGAACTCGCACCTTTACGTCGATCGATCATGTCGCTCGCATCTCGCGCCGTCGTGGACGTCTCCCAAGCCCCGCGTCGCGCGCGCGACGCTCGAACGCGCGCGACGGGACGACGTCATCGAGTTATCCAAAAAGCGTCGCCATCGGACGCCGTCCAGCGCGCCAAGGGCGGGGATTACAACGCCGCCGCGGCGACGTTCGTGAATTCATTCTTTTACGATGGAAACGTGGACACGCGAGACGTGGAGTATAAAGGGCTGACGCGGGCGTGCTCGAGCGATATGAAGAAGCGGTACGCCGGGGACGGAAACGCTTTAGTGGTGATTCTTGATGAAGACGACTCACGAGAATGCTTGGCGTGCGGAGGAGTGGAGGTTAGAAAATACGTTGGCGCGGTGGATTACGAGACGTACGTGAAGAGTGGGCGCGGTGGGATGGATGTGGAGGGAAAAATTATCGAGCGACCGATTGTGGCGAATTTGGCCACGGCGCGAGCGGCGAGGAGGAAGGGCTACGGGAAAGCCATCATGGGGGCTTTAGAAGACATCTGCGCCGAGAATGGATTCGATGAGTGTTGCTTAGTCGTAGAGGCGCGGAATAAGCGCGCGCAAGGGCTTTACAGAAAGTTGGGGTACAAGGTGATCGGGAGCGATGCCAAGGCGGCGGCGCTGGAGGTTGTCGACGGACGATCGAGAGAAACGACCACGAAGACGCTCGTGATGCGGAAGAGCTTGACTAATCCAGGCGCAAACGTGGATACGGTGACGATCGGCGCGGCTGTGCTAGCTTTGGCGCTGTTGAGCGCGGGGCAACAAGCGTTGGTGGATGCGTTGTACGTCAACTTCGGCATCGATCTGTTTTAGAAATATTTTAATATGATATTCCTCGCTAATGTTGTTGTGTCCGCGAAGGCTATTGGCTTCAAAGCCTGTCCTAATTAGTTTCTGCGCACCGATGACCCTCATCGATCACGCGCGAGCCATTTGTTCTTTCGCTCGCTGGAAATCAGACAGCGTGCGGAATTTCGTATCCAAAAGCTCCTTGATGTCTTCTCGGATGACCGGCCTGTTATCACCACGGTAGTAGTAATGGAACGCCCAGAACTTTTCCAGTCCGTACAGCGATCCAGACTTGTAGTCTAACATGGTAAACTCTTCAAAGTCGCGGTAGACGGCTTTTCTGAATCGCTTTTCCAAACCGTAGCTGTAGAACCGGAAGAGGCATTGCAAACCGTAGTGGTAGTTGTGTCGAGCATCCTCTTCGGCTAAACGGCAGAATTCCTTGTACATCTTGGCGTTGAACGTGCCTCGCAAAAAATAACTCCAAAATCTGAATAACGTATTCATCTCTTCGCTGTTGCCGCAGCCCAAACGCTTGCGCTCGTCGACGGCGCGCTGATGAAACGCCTGGTACTTTTGCTGCTTGAATCCGTTGTCGTCAAGCAGCGTGTGCGAAGGGTGCTGAAATTCAGGGATATCCCGAGGAGACGCGTGATGAGACAAACGGCCTGGCTTCTGAGAAGGCGATGCGCCCATCGCAGCGCGATCTGAGCCGACAGACGAGCCAGCACCTGTGTGCCAGTTGAACTCACCCTCCGTCGGCGTCGTACCCAGCAACCATCCGACGTCGTTACCTCCTACAGTACCTTCGCCTTTGGGCACCGACGAAGGGAAAAAGTGCGTGCGATCTTGCGAGCCGACAGAAAATCCTCCACCGCGCTTCCAGGACCCGGCGGCGCCGCGATCGCGCCAGCTCCCGGAGGACGCACCTTGTGATCCGACATGCGAAGATTTCTTCCCTTTGAGATCTTTTTGATAGAACGCAAGACCGTCGTTGATGACGGTCGCGACATCGCCGTTCGATCCAGACGGTGGGCGCCCACCTCTGTTCTGACCGCCTCGACCCGGACGTTGGGACACAATCATGAGACGGCTCACGTCGACATCCGTCATGTCGTCTTCTTCGTAGTCATCATCATCGTCATCGTCATCGTCATCGTCGTCATCTTCCTCCTCCCCGAAATCTTCATCCATCTCAAACATTTCATCCTCGTCCTTCTTGAGCTTTGACTTTGATCCCTTCTTTTCCGAAGACTGCAAAGGAGAGCCGACGCTCGCCGCCGCCATCTGTTGCGTGACGTCGGCGGCGCTCGCTGGCGCTTGCATGGGCGCAACCTGTTGCGGCTTACCGTCTGCATCTAACAACCACGCGTTCCAGTCACCCATTTTACGAATCTTGTCGTTGCCGGCGCTGATTTCCACCGTCTTAGAGCCAACGAGAGCGTCGTAAATCATGGCTGGATCCGGAGTCATCATGCGAATGCGATTGAAACTCGCGATGACGGATAAGGCGATCCATCCCTCCTTGGGGTCCATCTTAGATCTCAAAAACAAATCCTTGCACAAATTCTCCACGCTGAAGTAATACTCCACCTGCTGCTTCACAGCGGAAAGAATTTGATCTCGTTGCGGCACTTGCGCCGGCATGATGTGTTGCGGAGGGTAATACATTTGAGCGCCCTGCGGCATGTAATATCCACCCTCGAACGGCGCCTGATACGAAGAATCAAAGTTCTTGTTACCCCGTCCACCTCGACCGCCCCGACCTCCTCGTCCCGCGGCGTCGTACTGGAAACGACCGTCGTACCCGTGTCCTCTCGCCCAAGTCTTGTCGCCTTCGCGTCCGCCCCGTCCGCCTCTTCCGCCACCGTTACCGCCTCTGCCACCGTTGTTACCGCGCGCGCCGCCACCACCTCGATTCCCTCCATTCTTATCACCACCATTCTTCGCGTTCTTACCCTTGCCGTTGCCTCCCGCCTTGCCGCCTTGCGAGCCCGACGTCCCTCCGCTCTGTTGGCCCTCGCCCGTCCTCGCCCTCGAAGGGGGCACGGTGTCGGGTTTAAGATCTGGATTTTTCGCATCGCCCAAAGTCGGCCAAGTCACGGGTTTCACCGCCGCGAGCGCCGCGGCCGCGGCCGCATCGCTCGCCACCGTCGGTTTCCCCCACGCCGGCTTTGTCGGTTCCTCTCGCGTCCCGCCCTCGCTTCTCCGCTTCCCCGCCTCCGCGCCGTCTCCCGATGCCCCTGATCCTTCACTACCTACTCCACCACCACCAGCGTTCCCTAGACTCCGTCCCTCTCCCGCGCTCGACGCTCGCCTCTGCGTTTCATTCGCATCCTTCCCGCTCGCGCCCTCGCTCGTCTGGCTCGCCCTCCCTCCGCTCACGACGCTCGCCCACGCGCTCATGTTCGCCGATCCACGACCGAGTTCTTCCCGTCACCTGTCGTCATCGTCATCGTCGCGTTCGTCAGTCTTCCCCTCTTCCGCCCTCGCCCGTTCCTGTCGCGTCGCGCGTGGCGCGCGTCTCCTCGCGCGCCGCGCCCTCGCGCCTGCAAAACCCTCCAACCGCCCGCCTCGCGACGCATTCGCCCTCTCCACGCGCGCGCGCGTCGTCACCGCGCGTCACCGTCGCGCCGATCGCGCGTTAACTCTCCCTCGATCTCCTCCCGCGCGCGTCGCGTCCCGTCGCCGTCGCGTCGCGGCGTCGCGCGTCGCGCGCGCGCGTCCCCGCGCGCGCGCGCGAAAAGTGGTCGTCCGTCGTCGTCGTCGCGTCGCGCCCTCGCGGTCGCGCGCGTCGCCCTCGCGCGTCGCGCGTCGCGCGCTCGAATTTTATTCGCACCTTTTTCGCGCCGCGTCGCGCGCCGCGACGTCGCGCTCGACCGCGGTCGCGCGCGATGTGACGACGCGACGCGTCGACGGCGTCGCGGGCGGGGCGCCATCGGGTGGTTGTGTTCCAACCAACCGTTCATACGTGTGAGACGCTAGGGTTGACGTTGTAATTTGACCCTATTAACTATTTACCCATACCCGGTCGGTCGGTCGGTCGGTCGGTCGGTCGCCCGTCCGCCCTCGCGCCGGTCGCGTCCGACGATTGAGGCGGCGATGGCCGCGGCCGCGCGCGCGGTTTAATCGGACTCGACGCTCGGCGGTGCGCGCGGACGACGACGACGAACGCCCGCGCCGCGTTGAGTGGCGAGAGATTTACGCGATCGACGCGCCGGAGATGGGTCGTCGTCGTCGGGGGGGGCGTCGGCGGCGTCGGCGGGCGCGCGCGCGCGCGGAGACGCGCGAGACGGCGGACGCGCGGCGACGCGAGCGCCGGCGACGCGCGCGACGACGGGGGGGGGCGGGGACGGTGTTGACGGTGTTGACGGTGTTGACGGTGATGGTTCGAGCATGCCGTATCCGGTGCGTCGAACGGGGGCGGGAGGTTTGGGGACGGAGGCGCCGACGGATTTCATCTCGGGCTTGAACGTGCCGTCGGGGTGTCGCTGGCTTTCGGCGCCTTGAATGACGAGACGCGAGCCGTCTTGGGCGACGGAGACGTCGTCGTCGGCGAGTGCGCGGATGTGAAAACCAGACATGCCGGAGTCGGACATGTCTTCGTCCGAGGCGACGTCCATGAGCGTGAGACCGGCGTCGTCGTAGAGCGTCTTGGCTAAAAACGCGGCGCGTCTGCCGGTGGTTCTCGTCGCGGACTCCTCGTCGCACACCTGTTTCCAATCGTACCACGGTATGAATACCGTGGTCCAACCGTTGGTGTCGAGGTAGTGATAACGAATGTTATACGTCCCCGTGCCGTCGGGTCGCTTCCCCGACATGCGGCGGTTTTGGATGTTTCTCGCAAAGTGCGACGGACCGTCCACCTCGATGGCGAGCTTTTTACCCTTGAGTGCGATGTCGAGGGAGAACAAACCGTCTTCGGTGATGTATTCAATTTCGTGTGGCACGCCCATGTTCGTCAGCGTATCGCTCACCTCGCGATGAAACTGACTGATGACAACCTTGCTCGATCCGCGCTTCCACGCCGATAACATGTCCTCAATCATCTGCGGGTCGGTGACGAGCGGTCCGTAGGGCGAACACTTTTCAAACAAGTAATTCGCTTGGAAAAACTGCGTCAAGTCGATGTCCGAAATCGTGGTGGAGTAGTACATTTCCACGATCTTCGCCCTGTAGTTGTCTACGACCCATTCATCCGGCCAAAACCCGAGCGTGGCAAAGGCTAAAATCGAATTCGTCACGCCTTGGGTGGGGAAATTCGTCACGCGAGCGCCCAGCTGACTCGCGATTTCACTCATTAACTCCGTCCCTGGATTCACTCCGAGCTGACCGTACGCCCAAATCGTGTTGCACAACCCTTGATCGGAGAATCTTTCGTCCTCGCGCAATTCTATGAGCGCGCGCTCTCTAAAGGCTTGGAGAAATTCATCCCCGGGAACGAACCTCAGCGTCGCCAACGACCACAAGATGTTCGCCAAGCTCTGCGTTTGCAAATCTGGATCGCTCTTGAAGTGTTTGATCGCCACTTGAAGGACGCACTCCACGATGCTTGGATCCTCGGGAAGCCAACCGAAATTTGCCCACGCCCACAAGGTGTTCGAGACTTGCGTCAACGCCACTTCGTCGTGCTGCCCGACGCGAAGGTACAACTCTGCGACTTGCGTGAGCACTTCATTTCCTGGGTTGAACCGCAGGCTGGCGTACGACCAAAGCAAATTGCTACACTCACTGATGTACACGTCCGTCGCTAACTCGGACCAACGGGCCGTGGCGGCTTCGAGCATCTTCATCGTAGGCGTGTACTCGAGCGTCGCCAGCGCCCACAGCGTGTTCGCCAAACCTTGACAAACAAACGTGTTTGCCTTACGCTCTACGTACATGCACAGCGTGTTCAAGTAATCGCCGTGGCGAGCTCTTAATTTGTGCGGTTCTCCGTCGAGCGTGGCGATCGCCCATAAAGTATTACTCACGCTCTGTGAGCTCCACATGTTTGGAACCGCCTTGATGCTCGCGTGCATCTCGTCCAAGAGTTCGTCGAAGACTTCTAGTGGGTCTAAATGCGTCTTCATCGTCGCCAGCGCCCAAACGACGTTTGAGAACTCCATGGATTTAAAATCTTTCAGCTGTCGCCTGATCGCCTGCGAAAACTTGGCGATGGTCTCCGGTTTAAGCGTGTACCCCAGCGTGGCGAACGCCCACAAAGAGTTGCTAATCCCTTGCGGGGCGAAGTCGTCCATGATGAGGTCGCACCAATATTCGCACTTTTGCACCAGCTCCACGTCTATCTTCTTCGACGTGTGCATCGTCGCGTACGCCCACAATACGTTGCTCACGTTCTGCGCCGGTGGGTCGTCGTCGTCCAAGTTTGCGATTCGCCTCACCACGAGAGCGACGGTTGGGTCGTCGTCCGACGTCGTGATGCCGCAGTGCGCGGAGCCCCACAAAATCGCGGACAGTTCGCGAGCGTTGAACCGCCCCAACCCCTTCCCGAGCGGCGATCCGTTTTGCGAAGCGACGAGATACTCGCGCAATTTCTCAAACAACGCGCGAAATCGCGCGTCTTCCACCACCGCGGGATGCCTCGTCGCCGTCGCCGGCGCTCCGGCTTCGTTCCTCGTCCGCGTCGAGTTCAATTTCCCCACCCGATGCGCCGCCGTCGCCAAGTTCACCACGTTCATGATTTCCAAATTCTCGCTCGCGAAATCTAACACGTCCTCGACGTCGTCAAACTTGGCGATGATTTGATTATTCTTCACGTACATGTCGCTCCGCTCGCGCTGTCGCACGTTCGTAGGTTTGTCCCCTCGCGTCCGCTTCTTCGAGTCCGCCGACTTCGATCGCGCCGCGCCCCTCCCCCGCGCGCCCCCACCCCTTCCTCTCCCCCCCGTCCTTCCTCGCGACGCCGCTTCCCCGTACGCCCCGCTCGTCTCCGCGTTCATCAACCATCGCGCCGCGCCGCCTCCGCGTCCCGTCCCGCTCGACGACGTCGTCGCCTCTCCCTCCTCCTCCTCATCCATCCCGTTCGCCGTCGCCCGCGCTCGCGTCGCGACGCACCGTTCTCGAGGCGTCGTCATCCATCGCTCGCGCGTCGTCCCGTCGCGCTCGCGCGCGTCTCGCCTCGTCGTCGTCCCTCGTCTCGCCGTCGCCGTCGCCGTCGTCGTCGTCGTCGTCGTCGCGATCGATTGATTGATTGGTTGGTTGGTGCATCGCTCGGCGTCATGCCGCGCCGACGCCGCGTCGCGCGCGCGTCCGCGTCGTCGTCGGCATCCACATTATCCTCCGTGCCGTGCGACATCTGGATCACCATCGCGGGCAAACTCACCCTTCGCGAGCGAACATCCATGATGCGCGCGTGCAAGGCGTTCGATCGCGCGGTCGTGGCGCACACGCAGTCGCGATGCGTCGCCGCGCACGCGCGATCGACGATCGACGGCG
>Ga0181607_10000906_pt1 | contig 26243 bp, 26 predicted proteins | sample 041ome_9_FD_132420 | JGI IMG/M metagenome (GOLD analysis project Ga0181607, IMG submission 132420) | Coastal salt marsh microbial communities from the Groves Creek Marsh, Skidaway Island, Georgia - 041413US metaG (megahit assembly) | ecosystem: Environmental > Aquatic > Marine > Intertidal zone...
GATTCTATGAATACGGCGTGAAGGAGTCCAGCAGCGAACGCAACCGACCCCAGCGCAGCAAAGGTGCGGATATGCACGATGCGGTTGATCAGACGCGGGCTGTAAATCGAGCCCCCAATATAGCCCGAAGTAAAACGCCATGATGATGCCGATCATGGGCAGCGCGAAGCCCTCTATCCGGCACGCACGCCAAGCAAAGTCGACTGCAAACCAACACCCATATTTATGCTGAAAACAGCCAGCAGCAATACTGAAATGGCGATGATGGTGGCGACCATTAGATGGTTTTATCCACTTGGGCCGCTCCGGAAGCCAAACCTTCGGGGCAGCCAGAACGGGACCGCTGGAAGCCTTATTCGAGATGGCTACGGACTTGCGATAGGGCTTGGCGATATCGCAGCGAACGCATCAATATACAAGTATTGAATGAATTTTCATTTTCAACTCTTTTACTACTGATTAAATGTTCTAAGTAAGAAACTGCGTTTGGGCAGAAGGCTTGGTCCCTCATAAATGCTTTTTAGATCCGACACAGAATAAACGGCACTCTTATCCAGTTCTTTTATCGACTGAATAAGCGAAGAGACGTTGCGTCTTTTTTCGATAATAAGCAAAAGCTCGACCGGATACGATTCACCCATATCACCATCAAACGAGACGACCTTATACCCCTCTTCACGCAATTGTCCTGCCAGGACATCACGATTGAACGATATGCAACGAATAAGTTCGGCCCCAATGGCAAAGCGGCTTTCAATCGAAATACCGACATAATTACCGACGGCAAAACCACTGGCATAAGACAGTGCGAGATACCAATGATCGAGATTTGACAAAACCTGGGATGCGGCCACTAACCAAATCAGGATTTCAAAAAAACCGATAAACGAGGCCAGAAATTTGTGGCCCCGAAATATGACAATGGTCCTGAACGTTCCAAGAGAAACGTCCGAAACCCTGGCAATAAATATTAGCGGCACTAGCAAATACGGATATTGAACTAAAAATTCCATCGTAAATGGCCTGTTTTAAATGAAGCTGTGAGGAGAGGTAAAAATGTCAATTGGTGGATTCCCCCGCACGTGTTTGCCGTACGCGGCGCAAGACCATGTTCAAATCCCCCGACGAGAGCAGGGCCCCGACCGGAGAGCAGATCGATATGTCATGGCGCTCGCGGTGACCTGGCATTGCGCACGCCACCGAGGCGGAACGTTGAATTCGCACGACAGATTCATATTATATAAATATAAATAAAAACATATTTGAATTTAAATTATAAGTTTTGATAAGTCATTATATTTGTTAATATGTGTAAATAATCGACCATTATTTTATTATTTACTTAATGAATATTGGTACGCTCACAAACCGCTTCGAGTGCTAACAACTTGGAGAATAAGCCGAATACCCATCCAGGCGCCGGGGCCCGGCGCGCCAAGAAGCCGGATCGGTCCGCGCCTGCACAGAAGTCCTGGGAGTCGAACGAAGGGCACGAACCTACTCTGCATTTCCCTGCGGTCGCAGAGGCCGCTGATCGGAGGCATCCAATGACCGTACGCACAATAAGATCCACTGTGTCTTTTGGGTCACCCTTCACTCTCGACGATCCCAGCGAGATTCTGCCGGCGGGCAACTACGATGTAGAAATCGACGAGGAACTTCTCGAAGGCCTGTCGTTTCTCGCCTATCGAAAGATTATGGCGGTGATCCACCTGCCCATGAGACCGGGGCAAGCGGGAATCATGCAAACGCTGAGCATCAATCCTCAGGTTTTGGATGCAGCCCTGAAGCGCGACAAGGCCGCAATCACTACCTCATCCAAACGGTTAGCCTTGCAACAGCCCTAATGAAAAACCCGAATAGGCGTCCAATCCCGTGGGCAATCCCGTGGGCAATCCCGTGGGCAATCCCGCGGTCGAACTGACCAAAAATGAAAGTCCATAAATGACCGTCGAAAAAATATTAAACCAAAAGGGCACCCATGCTTCAGTTGTCGCCCCTGACGCCAAAGTCGCCGATGTGATTGCGACACTCGAATCCGAGGATGTTGGTGCCTTGGTGGTGAGTGCGAATGGACTGACCATCGACGGCATCATATCCGAGCGCGATATCGTAAGAGGCCTGCTACAACACGGGCCGAGCGTGCTGGATCACATGGTAAGAGAGCTCATGACCAAAGATGTTATTACCTGTACCGCTGACGATCCCGTGGCTGGTGTGATGGCTATCATGGACCAGCACAACATCCGGCACGTACCTGTCACTGATGAAAACGTGTTGGCCGGCATTGTCAGCATCCGCGACATCAACAAACTACGCCTCGACGAAGTACAGGCCGAGGCGAACGCGATGCGCGAATACATATCATCCGGACGCTAGCACTCGCCGCCCGCCATAGGTAAGGCGTACTTACCGTTGGCCACGAGGTCGTGGGTGGTCCGGTTGGGCCAGAACCGCGTCAGATGGAATGTGATCGCAACGGTTCGATATATGCGAACACGGCACAAGGCGCGCTTGGCAAATTATATTTGATCCCGGGCATCACGCGCCCATTGCAATGCACCCGTGCTCTTACCATTTACAATTTACCGGTTAGCACTCCCTGTCTGAGAGTGCTAACCGGACGCATCTTTCCTACATTTTTTAAAATTTTTATCATCAAGGACATAGAGCCATGAAGTTCCGTCCGCTGCACGATCGAGTACTGCTTCGGCGCGTCGAAGAAGAGAACCTGACTTCCGGCGGCATCATCATCCCGGATTCTGCACAGGAAAAGCCGATGGAAGGCGAAATCCTGGCGATAGGGATGGGAGCCCTGAATGAAAAGGGCGTGCGCGTTCCCCTCGACGTCAAAGTCGGTGATCGCGTGTTATTCGGAAAATGGTCGGGCACCGAAATCAAGATCGACGACGAAGAACTGTTGATCATGAAAGAAGCCGACATCATGGGAATCATGGAGGCCACGGGCAAGAAAAACGCCCGCAAGGCCGCCTGATACAGCAAGGATTATATGAATGTCTAAGGAATTAAAATTCGGTACCGAGGCGCGGAACAAGATGCTCGACGGCATCGATATCCTCGCCAATGCCGTAAAAGTCACGCTTGGCCCCAAGGGCCGCAATGTTATTCTCAATAAGTCCTACGGTGCACCCCGCATCACCAAAGACGGTGTCACGGTTGCCAAGGAAATCGAGCTTGAAGACAGATTCGAAAACATGGGCGCCCAGATGGTCCGTGAAGTTGCGTCGAAAACCAACGACGAAGCCGGTGACGGCACGACGACAGCGACCGTTCTGGCCCAGTCCATCGTACGCGAGGGCTGCAAGGCCGTTGCCGCCGGTATGAACCCGATGGACCTCAAGCGCGGGATCGACATGGCAGTCGAAGCCGTGGTCGCCGACCTTGTGGCACGCGCCAATAAGGTCAAGTCGGAGGAGGAAATCGGCCAGGTCGGCACGATCTCCGCCAATGGTGATTTGGAAGTCGGTACGATGATTTCCGAAGCCATGCAGAAAGTCGGCAAAGAAGGCGTCATCACGGTCGAGGAAGCCAAGTCGCTTACATCGGAACTGGAAGTCGTCGAAGGCATGCAGTTCGATCGTGGCTACATTTCGCCGTATTTCGTGACAAATGCCGAGAAGATGTTTGTTGAACTTGAAGAGCCGTACATCCTTCTGCACGAAAAGAAGGTTTCCGGTCTGCAGTCCATGCTGCCGCTGCTCGAAGCGGTCGCGCAGTCCGGCCGTCCACTGCTGATTCTCGCGGAAGACGTTGAAGGCGACGTACTGGCGACACTTGTGGTCAACAAGCTTCGTGGCGGCCTGAAGATCGCCGCCGTGAAGGCGCCGGGCTTCGGTGATCGTCGCAAGGCAATGCTGGAAGACATCGCAATCCTGACCGGTGGCCAGGTTGTTTCGGAAGATCTCGGCATCAAGCTCGAAAACGTCACGCTCGACATGCTCGGCACCGCCAAGAAAATCACGATCACCAAGGAAGAAACCACGATCGTGAACGGCGCCGGCAAGAAGGCCGACATCCAGGGCCGTTGCAACCAGATCCGCGCTCAGATCGATGAGACCAGCTCGGATTACGACCGTGAGAAGCTGCAGGAACGTCTGGCGAAGCTCGCCGGCGGTGTTGCAATTATCCGGGTCGGCGGTGCGACCGAAATCGAAGTGAAGGAAAAGCGCGATCGTGTCGAAGATGCGATGAACGCTACCCGCGCTGCGGTTGAAGAAGGCATCGTCCCCGGTGGCGGAACCGCGCTTCTCTACGCCACGAAGGCGCTTGAGAAGGTCGTGCCAGCCAATGACGACCAGCGTGTCGGTGTCGGTATCGTGCGTCGCGCGATACAGGAACCCACCCGTCAGATCGCCGAAAATGCGGGTGTCGAAGGCTCAATCGTTGTCGGCAAGCTGCTAGAAGGGAAAAGCATGACCTTCGGCTACAATGCCCAGACCGATAAGTTCGAAGACCTGGTCAAGGCCGGTGTCATCGATCCGGTCAAGGTGGTACGTATCGCGCTTCAGGATGCGGCGTCCGTTGCTGGCCTCCTGATTACCACCGAAGTCATGGTCGCGGAAAAGCCCTCCAAAGATGGCGGCATGGGCGGCATGCCCGACATGGGCGGTATGGGCGGTATGGGCGGTATGATGTAAGCTGGCCTCTCCCAACTCAGCAAAAGCGTAAGATCAAGGCCCCGCTCCGGCGGGGCCTTTTTCATCTGCCCTTGCAGAGAAGGAGCTGGATCTCGATTTTGGTGAGGTGAAATCGGAAATCCGATGAAAGCAAAGGTATTCACCTATGATGGCAAGAGACGCCGACGGATTTGAGATCGTTATATCTTACACGCGCGACCATTTTAGAAACTGCCAGTTCACAATGGAGCGTGAATATCCTCTCCCGGTCAGAAGCGGAAATGACGGAGCCCGGAAATCACGTCTGCTATCGGGTTAAATTCAGACGGTGCGATTTCCGCCTTTTGCGACTTTCCCCCAACGAAAATTCACCAAGGCGATAAAAGGAAAAACGATTTATTACATGCCGCCGAAGCACCCTCTCTCCGGCGAATGATTTTGCATGTCTAAAGGAAATTTGGTGGAGCCGAGGAGGATCGAACTCCCGACCTCAGCGTTGCGAACGCTGCGCTCTCCCAGCTGAGCTACGGCCCCACCGTGTCGACCCACGGGAACGAATCATCGGGGGCCGAGCGGGGCGGATAATGGTTTCGGCACCCCTGTCTGTCAAGCAGTCAGAAAGGGTTTGGAAACGTTTTGAAGACACGCTCTGCGCTTGCGTCCGAATCGCGGCATCGCTAGGCTCCCGCGACCGCTTCGCATCGTTCAGAAGCCCCAGAAACCACGGAATTCGCCATGACCGCCGTCCTGAATCTGATAGACAACGTTGTCTCTCTATACATCTGGATCCTCTTTTTCTCAGTGATCGCAAGCTGGCTGATCAATTTCAACGTGATCAACACATCCAACCGCGTCGTCTATATGATCGTGGATGCGCTCTACAAGCTGACGGAACCGGCTCTCCACCCCATCCGGCGTCTGCTGCCCAATATGGGCGGGCTCGACCTGTCACCCGTCGTGCTGATCCTGCTGCTGTATTTCATCCGCGATCTTATTTTTGACGTCGCCCGCTAGATAAGGCCTTTGACCGCCGGGTTCGGAAGATCGCCGGATACAGACCCGGTAAAAGAAAGTACGGGAAATGTCTGACGCAGAAATTGCTGAAAAACTTATCGACGGCAAGGGCTTTGCTGCAGGACTGCGCGCCCGTGTAACGGAAGAAACGGCGGAACTTAAAGCCGCCCACGGGATCGTGCCGGGCCTTGCCGCGGTGCTGGTCGGCGAAGATCCGGCAAGCCAGGTCTATGTGCGCAACAAGAACAAGCAGACGGTTGAGGCCGGCATGAACTCGCTGGGCGAGACCCTGCCCGTCGACACGTCGCAAACAGACCTGCTCGCCGAAATCGACAAGCTGAACAACGACCCCGCCGTGAACGGCATTCTCGTACAGCTTCCCCTGCCCGACCAGATCGATCCGCACGCCGTGATCGACGCCATCGACCCGGCGAAGGATGTCGACGGATTCCACCTGCGTAATGTGGGCCTTCTTGCCACCGGGCGCGGCGGCATGGTGCCGTGCACGCCGCTTGGCTGCCTGATGATGCTGGAAGACAGGCTCGGCGACCTGACGGGGCTGAACGCGGTCATCGTCGGCCGGTCCAATATCGTCGGCAAGCCGATGGCGCAGCTTCTGCTATCGGCCAACTGCACGGTGACCATCGCCCATTCGCACACCGCCGACCTGCCTGCCGTCTGCCGCGAGGCCGATATTCTGGTCGCCGCCGTGGGGCGTCCGCAGATGATAAAGGGCGACTGGATCAAGCCGGGGGCAACCGTCATCGATGTCGGCATCAACCGTGTACCCGCCGCCGAAGAAGGCAAGATGCGCCTGGTCGGCGACGTCGCGTTCGACGACGCGGTAAAAATTGCCGGCGCCATAACGCCGGTACCCGGCGGCGTCGGGCCGATGACCATCGCCTGCCTGCTGCGCAATACGCTGGTCGCCGCCTGTATTCAGAACGGAATTGACGTTCCCGATATCTGATAACGCGGTATAGTGCGGCACCCGTCGATAAAAAAAGCATGATGCCGCCGACATGTATGCCGATTATTTCCCCCTGCTGCTCGCTTCATTCGCCTTCACCGCCGGGCATTTCTTTTCGTCGTCCGCATCGATCCGCGGACCGATCGTCAAAGCAATCGGCGAAGCACCATTCCGGGCGATCTATTCAGTCCTGATGATTGCCGCACTCTATTGGATGATCAACGCCTATAACGCAGCGCCCTATCATCGCGTCTGGGATGTCTACCTGTTCGGCCCGCCGGTCATCCTGATCCTGATGTATTTTGCGGTCTTCTTTTTCCTGTGCAGCATCACGACAAAAAACCCGACGCTGGTCGGTATGGATGCGCTTCATCACGAAGTCGCCCCCGGCAAAGGTATCTACGCGATTGTCCGCCATCCGATGCTGGCCGCGTTCTCGCTCTGGTCGGGCGCCCATCTGTTCGTGCGCGGTGATATCGCCGCCATCCTGTTTTTCGGCGGCTTCTGGGTGCTGGCGACCTTCGGCATGGTCCATATCGACAACCGGCGACGCGCCAATGCTGACGACGCCTGGCGGGCCTTCGAAGCGGGAACCGGCAGAACCCCGTTCAAGGCAATCCTGCAGGGCCGCAGAACGCTGGTGATGAGCGATGTCGGCTGGTGGCGCATCGCGCTCGCCACCGTTCTCTACATCACGTTTCTGTACCTGCACGAGAACGTCTTCGGGATGAATCTTTTCCCGGTTTGATCCCGGCAGTTCCGGTTTGACCCCATCAGCTTTTTATCTGCCCTGACGGTTTCGAACCACGACTGCGCCTGGCTTCCCGCAGAGTGATGTAATATCCGGCAACAAAGATGATGACCGCGCCGGACCAGGTCCAGATATCGATAAATTCCGCGAACAGTACAAAGCCGAACAGGGCGCCCAGCGGCAGGCGCAGGAAATCAAACGGCATCACGGCGCTGGCATCGGAATGTTCAAAGGCCCGGGCCTGGCAGAAATGGGCGGACCAGCCCGACAACGCCATCACCATCAACGGCAAGGCATCAGACCAGTCCGGCGCTACCCACAGGAATGCCGCCGGGATTGCCGTCAGCGGCAACATCAGCACGTTCAGCCAGAACACGGTCACGGCAGGGGAATCGGTGCGGGTCAGGATTTTGACGCTGGACCACGCACCGGCGTAAAGCGCCGATGACAGGACCACCAGCATGATCGGCAGATCTATATCAATCACGCCCGGCCGGATGATCACCATCGCTCCGGCGAATCCGACCAGGGTCGCCCCCCACCGGTGAATTCCGACGGATTCCCGCAGCACGAGACCGGCGGCAATGGTGGTAAACAATGGGATCAGAAACGTCAGGGCGATTGCCTGCGCCACCGGAATTTCAGCAAGCGCGTAATACAGCGTCGCCATGGCGAACAGCGCGAACAGCGTCCGCACCACGTGCATCGGCATCTTGTCCGTCTTCAGCGTTCCGAACCCGGATTTTGTGACCAGCGGGATCACCAGCAGGATACCGATCAGCGCCCGGAACAGGACGATCTGAAAAGCATCGAACTTGCCGTCCATATAGCGCACGCTGGTCATCATGAAGGCAAAGCTGATCGCCGTCAGGATCGCCCAGAATGCACTGCGAAGGAACTGCGATGGTGGGGCAGAACCCCCTCCCGTCATCCCTTGCGGGCGTTCATCAGGCGCAGACGCAGGGCGTTCAGCTTGATGAACCCTTCGGCATCGCGCTGATCATAGACTGTATCAGCCTCGAACGTGACGTGCTGTTCGGAATAGAGACTGACCGGCGATTTGCGCCCGACCACACTGACCGATCCCTTGAACAGTTTGAGGCGGACCTTGCCGGAAACGTATTTCTGGCTTTCATCGACCGCCGCCTGAAGCATTTCACGTTCAGGAGAAAACCAGAATCCGTTATAGACCAGTTCCGCATAACGCGGCATCAACTCGTCCTTCAAATGCGCTGCGCCCCGGTCGAGGGTGAGGGATTCGATCCCGCGATGGGCCGCAATCAGGATCGTGCCACCGGGCGTTTCATAGACGCCGCGGGATTTCATACCGACATAGCGGTTCTCGACAATATCGATCCGCCCGATACCGTTGGCGCCGCCGAGCTCGTTGAGCTTCGTCAGCAGCGTCGCCGGCGACATTTCCTGGCCATCGACGGCCACCGCATCGCCCTGGTCGAAATCGATCTCGACATAGGTCGGCGTATCGGGGGCCATTTCGGGCGACACCGAGCGCGTATACATCGCATCATCCGCCTCGACCCAAGGGTCTTCCAGCGCTTTTCCTTCATAGGAAATATGCAGCAGATTGGCATCCGTCGAATAGGGCGGCTCGTCGATCTTGTCGCGCGAGATCGGAATCTGGTGTTCGCGGGCGAACTCCATCAGCTTGGTACGGGAATCGAGATCCCATTCACGCCACGGCGCGATCACCTTAATATCGGGCTCCAGCGCATAATAGCCAAGCTCGAACCGGATCTGGTCATTGCCCTTGCCGGTTGCCCCGTGGCTGACCGCATCGGCGCCGACCTGGCGGGCAATTTCGATCTGGCGCTTGGAAATCAGCGGCCGGGCAATCGACGTGCCGAGAAGATAAATGCCTTCATACAGCGCGTTGGCGCGGAACATCGGAAAGACGAAATCGCGGACGAATTCCTCGCGCAGGTCGTCGATGAAGATTTCCTTCACCCCCGCGGCCTTGGCCTTTTCGCGCGCGGGCTCGACTTCCTCGCCCTGACCGAGATCGGCGGTAAAGGTCACCACCTCGCAGTCATAGACTTCCTGCAGCCATTTGAGGATGACGGATGTATCCAGCCCGCCTGAATAGGCGAGAACGATCTTGTTGACCTCTCCGGGTCGTGGTCCGGCCATGTGATGTCCCTTTATTTAATCGCGGCGGAGTATAGGTATTACAGCCGGTGCAGCAAGCGGGCTTACGCGGATTTCCGCTCCCGCAGGCTTTCGGTTTTCAACTGGCCGCAGGCAGCGAAAATATCGCGGCCGCGCGGCTTGCGGACGGGCGAGGAATAGCCTGCCCGGTTGACGATCTCGGCAAAGGCTTCGATGTCTTCATCGGTCGAACATTCATACGGCGCGCCCGGCCACGGGTTGAACGGGATCAGGTTGATCTTGGCGGGAATCCCGCTGATCAGCCGGACCAGTTCACGCGCATCCGCCGGGGTATCGTTCATCCCCTTGAGCATGACGTATTCGAACGTGATCCGCCGCGAATTGCGCGCTTCCGGGTAGGCCCGGCAGGCATCGAGCAGGTCAGCGATCGGGTATTTCTTGTTTATCGGCACGATCTCATCGCGCAGGTCGTCATTGACCGCATGCAGCGAAATCGCGAGCTGAACACCGAGATCGGCGCCGATCTGCGGAATCATCGGCACCACGCCCGCCGTCGACAACGTTATCCGGCGGCGCGAAACGTTGATGCCTTCTTCATCCATCACGATCCGGAGCGCCTTTACGACATTGTCGTAGTTATAAAGCGGCTCCCCCATGCCCATCATGACGATATTCGTCAGCTGACGGGGTTCTTTCGATGACGGCCACTCACCATAGGAATCGCGCGCCAGCATGAACTGGCCGACAATTTCCGCAGCGGTCAGGTTTCGGACCATCAATTGCGTGCCGGTATGACAGAACCTGCAGTTGAGTGTGCACCCGACCTGGGATGAGACACAGACGGCTCCCCGGTCGAATTCGGGGATATGCACGGCCTCTGCCATTTTTCCGTCGGCAAATGACATCAACCATTTCCGCGTGCCGTCGGTAGACGTCTGTTCGGTAGATATTCCGGGGCGCGAGATGTCGAAAATTCCGGCAAGCTCTTGCTGCATTCCCTTGGCGATCGTCGTCATTTCAGTAAAATCACGGACGCCGTGATGATAAATCCAGTGCCAGACCTGTTTTACACGGAAAGCGGGTAACCCCAGTCGATCGAACTCCGCGGCCATTTCGGCGCGCGACATTCCGACGAGGTCTATCTTCCCGGTATCGGGGGTCTGGATGGCGGGTTCTGCGATTATTGACATGGCGGCAATATAGGCGCACCCATCGCGCGATCAACCAAAGTATTTCAGTGCGCTCTTTCGTCCATCAGAAGGCCCAATCATGAAACTGACTCCCGTGATGCAGGGTCTCTTATGGATGATGGCGGGCACGGCAAGCTTCTCGGCGATGATTATCGCCGTCCGCTACCTGTCGGATACCATCCCCCCCTTCGAGCAGGTATTCCTGCGCAGCGTCATCAGCCTGGCCATCGGCCTGCCCATGGTGATCAGGGTCTGGCGGCAAACGGCGTATACGTTCCGGCCGAACGCGCTTGGCGGGCTCTATGCTGTGCGCGGCCTGAGCACCTTTATCGGCGTATCCGCCTGGTTTTTCGCTATTGCAGTGCTTCCCCTGGCAGAAGCCGTGGCCCTGCATTTCACCCTGCCGATCATCGGCCTGATCCTGTCTGTTGTCATTCTGGGCGAGCACATCACCCGCCCCCGCTGGCTGGCCGTCATAATCGGCTTCACGGGCGTGCTGATCATTCTGCGTCCCGGCGCCGAAGCCTTCAATATCATGGCCCTGGTCGTCTTCCTGTCGGCAGCCGGGTATGCGAGCGGTGACATCTGCACGAAGCTGCTGTCCCGTACCGAACCCGCCCGGCTGATCGTGGTGAACCTGAATATTTATCTGGTCCTGTTCTCGGCCATCCCGACGGTGATGGACTGGCACACCCCGGCCGTCAGCGACATTCCGATGATCCTGATGATGGGCGTAACCGCCTGGACGGCGCATATGTGCCTCGCCCAGGCCATGAAGCGGGCGGATGCCAGCGTTATCATCCCGATTGAATTTATCCGTCTGCCGTTAACAGCCCTGGCCGCCTATATCTTCTTTGCGGAAATTCCCGGCGTCTGGACGATGGTCGGCGCCGCGGTAATCTTTATCGGTACCTGGCAGCTGGCCAAGAAAGAAGGCGGCCACTGAACCCGGGCGGCGGCATACTTATTCCGCTGGTACGGCGCGGACCCCGGCGTGACGCATCCACCAGACCGCAACACCGACAAGCAATACCTGGGGGATGATCGCAATCATAACCGCGTCCCAGCCGAACTCGATCTGTAGGTAGCCGGCAAAGAAAGACGATATCGCCGACAGGATATAGGCGATCGTGTCGTTCGCGCCCTGCACCTTGCCCTTTTCCTCTTCGGTATGACAGGTCACCAGAAGCGCGGTCGATCCGATCAGCATGAAATTCCAGCCGGCGCCGATGAACATATTCGTAATGAAGTAATGACTGACCGTGATTCCCATAAGGCCGGCGGTTATCCCGCCGAAAAACAAGATGAAGCCCAGCATCACGACTTTCTGGTACCCGTATTTGCCGATCAGCGAGCCGGCGATGAATGACGGCGCGAACATGGCGAACATGTGCCACTGGATCACGAAAGGAACATCGTCCACCAGCCCGGCATGATGCATGGACAACGGCGTTGCCGCCATCATCAGGATCATCCCTGCCCAGGCAACCGACGTGCCGGTCGCCGCCACGATGAAGGCAGGCTGCTTCATGATCACCGATAACGGGCGGCCGGTGGATTGTTTTCCGTCCACCTTGCGAACCGGTGCCGCCGGTTCCGGCATACGGACAAATTGGATCGTGATCGCGAACAGAAGTGGCGTCACCGCCAGAATAAGATAAGTCGCCAGGAACTGGGGCAACAGCAATGAACCGGTCTTGCCCGCAAGCGTGCCCCCGACAAAGGCTGCGATGATACCACCGCCGATCACCAGAGAAATCGCCTTGGGCCGGAAAGATTTCGACGCGGTTTCAGCCGCCGCAAATCGCAGGTACTGATTGAAGGCGTTAAACGCGCCCATACAGGATGTGCCGGCGATAAAAACCCAGAAATTCCCGAAATCGAGCCCCAGCGCACATAAAAAGCAGCCCGCATAGCCGAATATCGCGCCGATACTGAAACCGGCGCGCCGACCGTATTTCCGCATGAGCATCGATGCGGGCGTCGCCGCGAGCGCTGTCGCCAACCACATAAACGCATGCGGCAGGGTCGCCAGGGATTTATCTTCGATGATCGTGAGCGCCGCCAGCGCAGAGACACTGATGATCACGGTAACGGATGTCTGCGCATACCCCTGGCAAAGTGCCAGGAGCGTCACATTCCGCTTCATATGGGGGACTGCCATCTCCATCGGCAGCACTTTAGACGAATTTTATTCCGGGCGGAACCAGTCGGCCCTATTTGATGCCGCAGGCCTTGCTGATTGCCCTGTGCGCGGCGGAAATCCCCGCCAGCGAATAGGTATCCTTCGTTTTCGTGCCTCGGGACGATTGCCCGGTTACAATCATTCGGGCGCCGCCGCGCATGGCAGCAACGATGCTCTTGTCATCCTTGGTGCTTCGCGCCCAGGCCGTATCGTCATTGGTGAACAGTTCGAATTTCTTCTTGCCGATCACGACCTGGACGGCGCTGCCTTTCTTGAATGTATACCCCGCCGTGAACTGGACCTGGTTGGAGGTCTTTTCACCCGGGCGGTGCGTTACCAGCATATAAATTCGGCCGCGTTTCTTGTACTTGCCTTCATCCTTCACCGGCTCGCTGTAAATCCAGCAGGTCCGCGCCTTCGCCTTGCCCTCGGAATGCGCCGACCAGTCCTTGAAAGCGCCTATCTGCTTGGCCGAAGCAGGCGCTATGCATGCGACAGAGCTCGCGACAGATCCTGCAACCAGGGCGCCAGCAAAATAATTCATCAACTTCCTTTTACACTCCGCTTTTTACGCCCGATGACCGGGGTGCCGAATACAGGCTCCGGCAAGGGTTCGGGGCGGGCCCCGGCCATCACCGGCCTGTCGGAAAAACGCCCCATCGACAGCAAACGGTCATACATAACGATCCCGCCTGTCGTTGCCAGGTTCAGCGAGAACTTCGTCGGTATTTTGACGATGTGATCACAACACTCAATCATGGCACCACTAAGGCCGATACGCTCCATCCCCAGGACATAGGCCGCCCGACGAGGGTGGCGGAAACTCGGCAGATCAATCGCTGTGTCGTCAATCTCGATTCCGACCAGCGCACAACCCGCAGGCAGACGCATCGACTCCATCGAATCGAATGGGTAGAACGGCACCTGTGCGGAAGTATCGGAGGTGTCGGACCCGCTATTGGCAATGTCGTAATTCGCAGCGACGGTAAAGACGAAGCTCGCCCCGAAAGCATGGGCGGACCTGACCAGATTACCGACATTCATCGGCTTGCTGACGCCTTCTATTCCAATACCAAAATATCCTCGCATGAGGCCAGATTCTACAGCCCGGAATGAATCGCGCAAGGAGAAGGAATAAAGACTTATGAATGACGATCTGCGCGGCCAATATGAAAACTACCCCTATCCGCCCCGGGATCCGGCGGATGAAGCAAAGCGGCTGATTGTCGGGTCTCCCAGTCACATTTGCGAGATCGAACACCATATCATGGGCGGCGTTCGAAACGCCGCCGAACCCCGCCGGATACTTGTCGCCGGCGGAGGCACAGGTGACGCAACGGTTATGCTCGCCGCCCAGCACGCCGCGGCGGGAATAGACGCCGAGATCATTCACCTCGATATCTCGGAAGCATCTTCCGCGATTGCCAAATCCCGTATAGACGCACGCGGGCTGACAAACACGAAATTCGTGCACGGCGCGATCGAGGCCATTGCCGAACGCGATCTCGGCACATTCGACTACATCGACTGCTGCGGTGTGCTGCATCACCTCGAAGACCCGGTTGCCGGGCTGAAGGCGCTCAGAACTGCACTGAAGCCGGCCGGGGGACTCGGCATGATGGTCTATGCACCGCTCGGGCGCACCGGCGTCTATCATGCCCAGGCAATGCTTCAGATGATCGCCGGGGATTTGCCCGACCCGGACCGAATTTCTGCCGCCCGGGAGCTTCTCGGCGAACTGCCGGACACAAACTGGCTGAAACGCAATCCCTATGTCGGCGACCACCTGAACCAGGGCGATTCCGGCATATACGATCTTTTACTCCACCGCCGCGACCGCGCTTACTCCGTGCCCGAACTCGCCGCCCTGGTGCAGCAGGGGGGTATGAGACCGGTCAATTTTGTCGACCCCGCCCGCTATGAACCGAGCGTGTATCTGACATCGGCGGAACTGTTGAAACGCACGAGCGGGCTAAACTGGGTCCAGCGATGCGCGTTTGCCGAACTGCTGGCGGGAAATATGAAGACCCACATCCTTTACGCGGTTCGGGACGACAACAAGACCAACTCCCTGGCGACGCCGGACGGCGCCGACACAATCCCGATAATGCGGGACGATGACGGACAGTCTTTGGGGGCCCAGATCAAACCCGGCATGTCGCTGAAGGTCGATATGGCGGGCGTGAAGATCTCGCTGCCGCTGCCGCAACTTGCCGGGCCCATCCTGATGCTGATCGACGGCGAAAAATCTCTCGCGGATATCCACGCGGACCTCCAGTCATCGCAAAAACCTGCACCGGGCCAGGATAAATTCAAGGAACAGTTCGACCAGCTTTTCAGCTCGTTCTACGGGCTGAGCAGAATGTTCCTGAAACAGCCTTCGAAATAGCGGCCGCCCGGGCAAACCGGTTCAGTTGACGTTCGCCGCCTCGCCCAGTGTCGGGCCGATTTCACGATTGAGCACCAGGTCGGCAATGCCGTCCAGGTCCGTCGGGTCCCGGTTCAGGATCACCAATTTTGCGCCGTTCTTCTTGGCCATCGCCGGGAAACCCGCTGCCGGATAAACCACCAGTGACGAACCGATAGCAAGGAACAGGTCGCTTGCGAGCGTTTCATCCCGCGCGCGTTCCATCGGCGCCTGCGGCATCGCCTGACCAAATGATATCGTCGCGGTTTTGACAATGCCGGCGCAGACCTGGCATTGAGGCAGCGCGCCGGTTTCCTGGAAAGCCGCCTTGATCGGTTCCAGTTCATAGCGCGACGCACAGTCAAGACATGTCGCATAGGTCGCATTGCCATGAAGTTCGATCATATGGGCGTCAGGCACGCCCGATTCCTGGTGCAGGCCGTCAATATTCTGGGTGATCACAGCGCTGACCTTGCCGGTCCGCACCAGCTTTGCCACCGCCCGGTGACCACGGTTGGGTTCCGCGCCAATCATATCCTTGTCGATTTCGAACTTCCGCCGCCAGGCTTCCCGCCGGGCATCGGCAGAGGCGACATATTCGTCGAAATAGATCGGTGTCGTCTGCGACCATATCCCGGTCGGACTACGAAAGTCGGGAATGCCGGATTCTGTCGAAATGCCGGCACCCGTAAACACCACGACGCGGCTGGCGTCATCTATCAGCCGGGCAAGAGTCTGAATATCTTCGGTCATGCCACCAGTTTACACCACGGATTACTCCGCTGCGACCGCCTCGGCCCGGGCCGCGCGCCGCGCCTTGCGGCCCTCAACAACACCAACGGTAATCGACATCATCGGCGGCACGATCGCCATCGTGAGCACCGCAGAAAGCGACAACCCACCCAGCACGACGGCGCCTAGTCCGCGATAAAGCTCCGATCCCGGTCCCGGGAAAGCAACCAGCGGCAGCATCCCGAACACGGATGTCAGCGTCGACATAAAGATGGGACGGATACGGTTCCGGGTTGCCGTCTCAATGGCCGTGTTTACGGCCATCCCGTCTTCGCGAATATGGAAAAGAGTCTGGTGGACCAGCAGGATCGCGTTATTGACGACAATACCGATCAGGATCACGAATCCGAGCATTGTCAGCATATCGAGCGACTGGGTCACATATGTGTTCAGCAATGCCAGGCCACCGAGACCGCCCGCCGCCGCCACAGGAACCGTCAGCATCACGATCCACGGATAGAGGAAGCTTTCGAACAGAACCGCCATCACCAGAAAGACAATCACCAGTGCCAGCAGCAGGTCGAGCTGCATATGCTCCCAGGTTTCTGTGAGCTTATCGGCGCTGCCGCCGAGCCGGAACTGGACCCCGTCGGGCAAGCCGCGTTCACGGATTGGCCCGAGCACTTTTTCTTCCAGAAGTTCCGCTGCGGCTTCAAGCGGTATACCGTCATGCGGACTTACGCTGACGACCATGGCACGGAACCGCTCAATGCGCTGGATTTCAGTCGGCCCTGTCGTTTCCCTGACATCCGCCAGGTTGCCGACCGGCACAATTCTGCCGTCAGAGGTCACAACGGGCAGAGACCGGATAGCCTGCGTCGATTCACGCTCCAGGTCCGGGCCTTTCAGGGTCAGGTCGATCCGTTTGCCCTCCACCGTGACCTCCGCAACCCGAATCCCGTCATTGAAGGCATCAACGGATAGCCCCAGTTCGCGGGCCGACAAGCCATTATCGGACAGGCGTACACGGTCCGGCGTAATCCGGACCTCGGGCTCGCCAAGCGTCAGTGCAGGTCTCGGGCGGACGCTGTTACCGTCTCTCGGCGGAAGTACTTCGCGTGCAGCAAAGAAAACTTCGCGGCCCACGCCGTAAATCGTCGCGAGGTCCGGACCCGAAATCTCGATGTCGATCGCACGTCCCGAACCGATGGAACGGCCGAACAGCGAAGGCTGGAACATGAAAGCGAAAACACCCGGTTCCGCCCGTGCCGGCCCTTCGATCAGTGCTTTCAGCTCTCCCGCCCGCTCCGGATCAACATGGGTCGCCGCCATGAACATGCTGCCAAGACGCGCGACATAGAAAAACCGGTCTATTTTCTGATCTTCGGGCTTGTTGATGTCCGCGTAGGCCCCGCGCGACCAGTGCTTCTTCGTCGCATCCGCGATACCCTTCGCGATCCCTTCATTGGTGTCGAGATTGTATCCGGCGGGTGGCAGGACGATACCGAACATCAGGTTCCGATTGCCCTGCGGCAGGTAATCCAGCTTCGGCATGATAAGAATGGAAACACCGCCGGCGACCACGACGATAAGGGCGACGATCGCAACAGCCATTACCTTGTATCGCGCAACAAACCGCGCATAGCCGGACCAGAAATTCGTAAACCCACGGGCGAAATCATCCACCAATGGCACCTTCAAGCCGCCCATTTCCGTTTTGACGCCGCCGAGGAGCCCATTGGCCAGGGCGGGGATCAGCGTGACCGCCACCAGCAGTGACAGCATAACCGACACGGAGATCGCGACCGCGATATCGCGGAATAGCTGCCCGACCTCCAGATCCATGATCAGGATGGGGATAAACACCATGACGGTCGTTAACGCGGAAACAAGAACAGCAGGCCAGACCTGCTGGGCGCCATAATAAGCAGCCTCGGCGCGGGAGCGGCCTTCCTGACGCAGGCGGAAGATATTTTCGAGCACCACGATGGCCGCATCGACCACCATACCCACAGCAAACGCGATACCCGCAAGGCTGATCACATTCAGCGACCGCCCAAGCAACGCCATTGCGACAAAGGAACCGACGACGGAAACCGGAATCGACATCGCCACCACGGCTGTCGGGCGCCATGACCGCAGGAATATCATCAGGACGATAATCGCCAGAATGCCGCCGTAAATAATGTTGGTACGCACGAGATCAATCGAGGAATTAATGTAGTCGGTCTCGTCATAGACCTGCTCTATCAACAGCCCCTGTCGCTTCACCGGCCCGTCAGCGAGCTCTTTCACGGTCGCCCGCACTTCCGCCATCGTCTTGATGACATTGGCGCCCTGTTCCCGCGTGATATTGAAGGCCAGCGCGGGCTGGTTCAGCACGCGCAGACGCGATTGCGCTTTCTTGTAGCCGATGGATACATCGGCGATATCGCGGACGACGACCCGGCCGACACCCTGACTGCCGCCTTCGCCATCGCTGCGCAGAACAACATCTTCGACAAGCTGGGTTGAATTCAGGTCACCCTCGGTCCGGACGACGTAGCGCCGCTTGCCCTCTTCCACATCGCCGCCGGTGATGGACGCATTGGCAGCGCGTAGGCGCGCAAGCACCTCGCTGACGGTCATTCCGTAACGCGCCAGCCGTTCCGGCGTGATCGTGATCGACATTTCGCGTTCGGTCTCGCCGAAGATATTGACACCCGCAACGCCCTCGAGCCGCTCGATACGCTCCTGGACGACATCCGCCAGGAAATCGCCGTTGGTTATCATCGGCCGGGTATTGCCCTCTTGGCGGGTGATGATGAACCAGGCAATTGCGTTATCTTCGGTGCCAGATGTCGACAGGACCGGCTCGTCCGCTTCCTCCGGATATCCCGATACCCGGTCCAGCCGGTTTGCGACCAGCAGGAGCGCGCGATCAAAATTGATTTCCGCTCCGAATTCGAGCGTTACCTCGCCCCGGTTCCGCTGGGCCTTAGACGTCATCTTCTTGACGCCCTCAAGACCCTTAAGCTCGTCTTCCTGCGGGTTGATGATCTCGCGTTCGACCTCACGCGGCGCAGCCCCGGGCCAGGATGTCTTGACGATAATAACCGGCTGGCGGACATCGGGTGCCATCTGGATCGGAATACGCTGAAGCGCGACATAGCCGAACAACACGATCATCATGACCATGGCGACAATGGCAATCGGCCGCTCTATTGAAAGCCGGATTATGTTCATCGGCCTGCTCCGCTCCTTTGACAGTTGGCGCAAGGGCGCCGCCTGGTTGATCGCCGTCTAGTTTGTCTTTGTCTGCTCGGCATTGGCACTTGGTGAAGCCCCGCTTAGAATGCGCACAGCAGCACCCGGCGGCAGTGTTTCATTGCCATGGGTCACCACCTGATCGCCTGCCTTGAGTCCTTTTTCGACGATATAGCGGTTCCCGACCGCCACACCGAGCGTCACCTGACGCGGGAAGGCCTTACCGTTCCGCACGATACTGACAACGCGGTTCGGGCCGCGATGAACAATGGCGTCTTTATGGACAGTGACGACCTGCTGGATTTTGCCGATGGGCACCAGGACGGTCACACTTTGGTTTATAGCGAAACGCGATGATTTTTCACCGAACTTCGGCGTAAACCGGACAGGCCGGGTACGCGTTCGGGCGTTTTCCCGCGGAATGATAGACCTTACCGTTGCCCGGTGGTCCGTCCCGTCATCAAGTCGGAACCGGACGATCGTGCCCGGCGACAAACCGGCAATGCGGTCGGACGGCACTTCGGCTTCAACCTCGATTTCCGTATCGCTGATCAGGGTTACAACCGGATTTCCGACGTTTACATACGACCCAATCTCGGTGTGTTTTTCACTGACCACCCCGGAATACGGAGCACGGATACGACCATTGTACAAATCGATAGCCACCTGATCGAGTTCCGCCTGGGCTTCTTTCTGCTGTGAGCGCCGCTCAACCAGCGTCGCCTGGCGGGCATCGACATCGCGCTGGAGATCTTCATACCGCGCGCGGGAGAATGCCGAGGATTTCTTCAGGTTCGACATCCGCCGAAGTTCCTGCGCGGTTTTCGATGCTTCGGCCTGCGCGGTCTGCACCATCGCCCTGCGTGTCGCCAGGGCTGCCGCATATTTATCGCGCTGAGCGGTCAGCCGTTCTATTGCCAGAACCGCGATGATATCACCCTTGTTGACCCGATCACCGACAGTGGCGTTCATTTCAACCACGGCGCCGTTGATACGCGCCGCAACAGCACCCGTCCGCTGGGCAACAAGCCGGCCTATCACAGGGTAGGTCTGAGATTTCGGCTCAACGATCACGGCATCCACGCGAACCGCTTTTGGAGGCGGCCCGCCTGATTTCTTGCCGCCCGCCTTCTGCGCGGCAGCGGGCTTGCCACCCGGTCCGGGCGCGCCGGCCGCAGCCTTTGGTGCCGCAGCCTTTGGTGCCGCAGCGGGGGCGGCTGCCACGGGTTTCGGGCATTCGACACCGGTAAAGAAGCCCTTGATTTCGCCGCCATCGAGCGTGCCGGACTTGTCACAGTCCATTTCTGCAAAATTGCTTTTCAGCGGGCCACCCGCTTCGTCGCGGTCAATGACGCCGTTCTTGTTTTTATCAGCCGCTTTTCCACGATCAGACAGCGGCGGCGGTACTTTTTTCGCCATTGCCGGCGCCGCGACAGGCGCGGAAGCGGCCGGGGCCGGGCATTCGACGCCGGTGAAGAAACCCCGGATCTCTGCCCCATCAAGGGTACCGGACTTGTTACAGTCCATTTCCTCAAAATTGCTTTTCAGCGGGCCACCCGCCTCGTCGCGGTCAATGACGCCGTTCTTGTTTTTATCAGCCGCTTTTCCACGCCCGGAAAGTTCCGTCCCCTGCGCGTACGCAGCGGGAACGATAAAAGCAACACCAAGAGCCACACTAAATGACAACAACCCGGCCCTGAACAGGCCGGCAGAATATGTACCGGACATTATTTTAAAAGGCCTCCAAATAGGCGCGGCGCCGCACATCCAACACGTAACCGGCGAGATCAATCCGTCGGGAAAATGCTACTGTTCCTGATACGGGTCAAAGTAAAATTTAGACCTCGTAGAAATTTATTATTTAGCTGGAAAGCTGGTCGAAGGCATCGAGCGCCTGGGCGCCATATACGGCAGCAGGACCACCACCCATTTCGATTGCAACAGCATCTGTTTCCGCCACTTCTTCACGTGTTGCCCCTTTCTTGATCGCTGCACGTGTATGAAAATTAATACACCCCTCGCAATGCACGGCGATACCGACGGCAAGCGCCATCAGTTCCTTCGTCTTGGCATCCAGCGCGCCGTCCTTGCCGGCAGTTTCCATCAACCCGCGAAACGCCCGCATCGTATCCGGGGCCGCTTTGAACAGCTTGGCTGCCCGGGCATCTACTTCTTTGGCGAATTCCTTGTGATCGCTGACCATTCGTTTACTCCTGAAAATGACGAGAACAGCGCCCATACCGGCGACCGATAAGCAACCCTATCAGGTCGTCCGGTCCGCCGGAATGGTCCTGGGCGCGGGCTTTCGGCGCCGCATGAGCCACGTCAATAATGCGGGAGACCAGCGTTTGAGAAACACGTCCCGCCGGGCAACGCCGTCTGCAATGAGGACTTCGCGTTTTCGCGCATGAATGGCATCCAGCGCGCGCCGGGCGCATTCTTCAGGCGGCATGCCGTTTTCGAGAAACGAATCCATCCGGTTGTACCGGGACCCGTCTCCGCGCAGGGCATTGATCGACACATTCGTTCGCACCGCGCCGGGCACAATCAACGTGACATCGATTCCCGCTGCAGCGACCTCTTCACGCAACGAATCGAAAAACCCGTGGACGGCGTGTTTGGCCGCGTTATATCCCGACCGCATGGGTGAGCCGTATTTCCCCGCCACACTTGTCGTACAAACAATCTGGCCAGATCCCCGTGTCAGCATCGACGGCAATACCGCCTTTGTCAGCATCAGCGGGCCGAAAAAATTGACATCCATGACCGCCTGAAAAACCGCAAGATCCGTATCGACGACGCGGGCGCGCTGGGTAAGCCCCGCGTTATTCAACAGCACATCTACTCGGCCGAAGCGATCGAGGACCGAACCCGCCGCAGCAGAGACGGCAGCCTGGTCCGTCACATCGAAAGGCATTACAAATATCTCGCCTGGACCTTTCAAACCGTCGAGATCATCTGCGACGCGCTGCAAATCCGCGTCATTGCGGGCGGAAAGGACCAGATGAGCACCTTCGGCGTGGAACTGCCGGGCCGCCGCCTCGCCGATTCCCGACGATGCCCCTGTCACCCAAATAACCGAGTCGCGAAAACGCATCGACATTTATCCCTTCCCTGCGGTAGGTCGTTTCATGGTCAACGAATGATCCAGTCCGTCAAAACCACTTTCACCCGGCTGCCGCCTTCTGCGCAAGGCGCGATCTGGATGACGTTGAGTGCCGTGTTCTTCGCGGCGCAGGCCGGGATCGTGCGCTATCTGTCCAAAGATCTGCATTTTATCGAAATCTCTTTTTTCCGGGCCGCTTTCGGTATCGTCATCATGCTGCCGTGGCTGATGCGGTCAGGCATCGGCGTGCTGCGTACATCGCATACGAAACTTTATGTCACGCGGGGCTTTCTGAGCACGATCGCGATGTATGGCTGGTTCGGCGGGCTAACGCTGATTCCCATCGGGGATGCCACCGCGATCTCATTCACGTTTCCGCTGTTTATTGCCCTCGCGGGTGTACTGCTTTTGAAAGAGCCCGCACATGCGACCCGCTGGATCGCCCTGGCGGTCGGCTTTGCCGGAACACTGATCGTCGTCCGGCCCGGATTCCAGGAAGTGAATATCGGCGTCTTTATGGTGATCGGCGGCGGCGTGTGCATCGCTTTCTCGGCAATGATCCTAAAAGTGATGCTGCGAACAGATGCACCGGACAAGGCGGCGATCTATCAATCGATTTACATGCTGCCCTTTGCCCTCGTCGCTGTGCTGTTCGTCTGGGAATGGCCGACCCCGGAGCAATGGTTCTGGGGCTTCATGCTTGGCGCACTGTCAACAACGGCCCAGCGCCTGTATTCCCGCGCTTTCGCGACCGGTGACGTCGGGTCCATCACGCCTTTTGATTTCACCCGACTGCCTTTCGCGATCGCCATCGGCTTCGTCATTTTTTCGGAGCTGCCCGATGTCTGGACGATTGTCGGCGGCGTGGTGATCTTCTGCTCATCCGTCTTCGCAGGACAAACAGAGTCCCGCCGTGACCGGAAAAAGGCGCCATGAATACGCCTGCGCCCATGGGCTCCATCGCTGCCTGGTTCGCAGGCCTGTCCGGCCCGGTCCGGGGAACAATCTGGATATTGATCAGCGCCGTGTGCCTGACGGCGATGGCAGCAACAATCCGACATCTTTCAAACGATGTGCATACGTTCATCATCGCGTTTTTTCGCGTCGGCATCGGATTTATCGTCATGGCGCCGTGGCTGGTCCGCACGCGTCTACAGGGGATGAAAACCACAAAGACATCCTGGTTTCTCGCCAGGGCCGTCGTGACGACGATCGCATCGCTCGGCTTCTTTTACGCGCTTGGCGAAATTCCCCTGGCAGATGCCGTAGCAATCATGTTCACGCGCCCGCTCTACGGCACGGTCTTCGCCATCGTTTTCCTCGGCGAAATCGTCGGCCAGCGTCGCTGGACCGCGCTCGGCATCGGCTTCCTCGGAGTACTCGTCATGGTTCGCCCCGGCTTCGAAGCCATCAATCTGGGCCTTGCAGCCGTCTTCGTCGCCTCGATCGCAGGTGCTGCGGCTGCGATCCTGATACGTTACCTGTCGCGCACGGAATCTCCCGATACCATCACCATGTACATGGTTCTGTTCACGGCGCCGGTGATGCTCGTCCTGGCTATGTTGGTGTGGGAGACGCCAACGTGGGAACAGATCGGCTGGCTGTCATTTATCGGTGTGATCGGCACGTTCGGCCAACGGGCAATGTCGCGCGGATATGCAGCAGCGGACGCCTCGATCATTCTGCCCATGGATTTCTCACGCCTGGTGATCGCCGCCCTATTCGGCTACATGTTGTTTTCAGAAATTCCATCGGTCTATACCGCCATCGGAGCAGCGCTGATCTTTACCTCGACCGTCTATATTGCCCAGCGCGAAGCACGTATTGCGCGCCGGCAGGCGGCCGCTGCACCGGTGCCGGACTAGCATGACCATCGCAACACTAACCACCCGTTTCGCCGCCCTGCCCGGTCCTGTCCGGTCCGGTATCTGGATGTCGATCTCTGCGATCACCTATGTGATCTCGATCGCCATCGGGCGTTATATGGCCCCCAGCATCGAAGTGTTCCAGATCGCGTTCCTGCGCAACGCTTTCGCCATCCTGTTCATGATGCCCTGGCTGATGAATGTCGGATTGGGGGCGATGCGCACGCGGCAGATCGGCAAGCATGTCATCCGCGGTTTCATGTCGTCGACCAACGTCACGCTGCTCTTTGCCGCGGTCGCACTGATCCCTATTGCCGATATGTCGGCGATCAATTTCCTGCAGCCGGTAATCGGCGCCGCGATCGCCGGGTTCGTGCTTGGCGAAGTTGCCGGGCGGAAACGCTGGCTGGCTATTTCCATGGGATTTATCGGCGCCCTCCTCGTCGTCCGACCGGGATTCGCCGAATTCAATCTCGGGATGGCCTATGCGCTGGGATCGGCCGTTGCCGGGGCGCTCGTATCCATCATGATCAAGACGCTGGTCCGCACGGACCCGCCGGATACCATTGCCGCCTGGCTGTTCATCACCCAGTCGCTGATCCTGCTGATCCCGACGATCATTGTCTGGACTCCGCCGACACTGGAACAATGGGGCCTGTTTGTCTTTATCGGCGCGGTCAGCGTGATCCTGCAGCGCACCTATAACAGGGGTATTCAGGCGGCTGATATTTCCATCGCCATGCCCTTTAACTTCACCCGACTGATATGGGCGTCCCTGCTCGGCTGGCTGGTTTTTGCGGAATTTCCGGATGTCTGGACGTGGATCGGCGGAACGATCATCTTTATCGCCTCGGTCTGGCTCACCCGCCAGGGCCGCAAGAAATAAAAACAGCGGATCGCATGAGCGGATATATCGAAAAGTTCCACACACTTCCGCCGAACATGCGGGGCGCGCTGTTCGTCATCCTGGGAACAGCCTTCTTCGTCCTGACGGATATCGTCGTCAAATTGACGGGTGAACGCTTTCATCCGGCACAGATGTCGATCTTCCGCTACGGCGTCGGCTTTATCCTGCTGGCCCCGTTATTTATCCGCACCGGGCGCGTGAAGCTGCGGACCAAGCGCCTGAAGCTTCATTTCGTCCGCGCGATCCTGGCGACGCTGGGGCAGGCCGGTATTTTCTATACCGTCATCCATCTCCAGCTCGCCGACGCGACGGCGATGAACTTCACCCGCCCCCTGTTCCTGACGATCCTCGCCATCTTCATTCTGAAAGAAGTCGTCGGAATCCACCGTTGGTGCGCAACCCTTATCGGGTTTACCGGCGTGATCGTCATGATGCGACCGTTCGGCGGTGAGGTGGATATCGCCTGGGGAGTGGCCCTTGTCACAGCGTTGCTGTTTTCATCGGGCCTGATCATCATTCGTATTCTTGGCCGCGAGGACCCGCCGGGCACAATCCTGTTCTGGTACCACATATTCGGAATTATTTTCTTTGCCGGACCAGCGGCCTATGTCTGGGTCCACCCGACACTGCATGAATGGGTTCTGCTCTGCCTGATCGCGACGTTCACGGCGATTGGCATGAACTTTTTCGTCCGCGGGTTTTCGGTCGGCGAATCAAGCCTGATGGGCACGATGGAATATATCCGCCTCGTCTTCGCCGCCCTGGCCGGATACTTCATCTTCACCGAAGTCCCCGACATGTGGACCTGGGTCGGGGCAGGCGTCATCGTGTCCGCGACGCTTTACATCACGCGGCACGAAGCAAAGACCGGGAAAACCTGAGCGGAACCGCTATTTCGCGGTCACCGCTTTTCGCCCCGCGATACGATCGATGAACGTCGCCAATGCGACATCTCGTTCCGAGACGCCACCCGCATCATGGGTCGTCAGCGTGATCGAGACGTTGTTATAGACATTCGACCATTCGGGGTGGTGATCCATCTGATCCGCCTTTATCGCGACCCGGGTCATGAAACCGAATGCCTCATTGAAATCGGAAAACTTGTA
>Ga0181607_10000912_pt1 | contig 26139 bp, 24 predicted proteins | sample 041ome_9_FD_132420 | JGI IMG/M metagenome (GOLD analysis project Ga0181607, IMG submission 132420) | Coastal salt marsh microbial communities from the Groves Creek Marsh, Skidaway Island, Georgia - 041413US metaG (megahit assembly) | ecosystem: Environmental > Aquatic > Marine > Intertidal zone...
CGCCAAAGGCGCAAAACATGAATGCCGGCAGGCGTATCGCAAAGTGACATGCCGAGAGGCGAGATTCGTGGCTTTGCGCCAAAGGCGCAAAACATGAATGCCGGCAGGCGTATCGCAAAGTGAAACGCCGAGAGGCGAGATTCGTGGCTTTGCGCCAAAGGCGCAAAACATGAATGCCGGCAGGCGTATCGCGAAGTGACATGCCGAGAAGCGAAGCAATCCCAAATCTCGGTAGTCAATGACCCAATTAACCCATGACTCAATCAGCCTTTGTCAAAATAAACTCACTCCACAGCCCCGCTCGCCATCAACGCCTCAATCTCACCCCTGGAGTAACCTAGCTCCAGCAAGATCTCCGCACTGTGTTCCCCTACGGCAGGTCCCGCATGATGGAAGTGATCAGGTGTGGGGCAGGCTGACAAGTTAATGGGCGAGCGCACCAGGTTGATATCGCCCAACACGGAATGCGGGGCGCTGCGGGTCATCTGCAGGTGTCGAGCCTGAGGGTCGTTGAACGCTTCACCAACAGTATAGATGGGTCCGCAGGGGACTCCGACGGCATTCAGCCGCTCTACCAACTCGGCGGTCGTAAAGCCGCGAGTGAGATGATTGACGTCTGTATTGAGTTGATCACGATGCCGGATTCGATCAGCGCCTCGCTGGTATTCGGGTCTTTCCAGCAGGGCCTGAGCGTCCAGCGCCTGGCAGAAATTGACCCACATCTTGCCGGTACTGGCGGCCAGATTCACCTGACCGTTCGCAGAATCAAAGACGCCCATGGGTACCTGAGTGGGATGAAAATTGCCCTGTTGCTCGGCAACTTCACCAGACATGGTGTAACGGGCACCCTGAAAATCGATCTTGCTCAGCATGGCTTCCAGCAGGGAAGTGTGGACCCACTGACCTTCACCGGTTTTGTCGCGGTGTATCAGTGCCAAGAGAATCCCTTGGCCAAGAAACATGCCGGCACTGGTATCTGAAATCGCGATACCGACTCGCATGGGCCCTCGGCCTGGTTCGCCAGTGATGGACATCAGACCACTGGTACCTTGAATAATCTGGTCGACACCGGGGCGGTGTCCATAGGGACCATCTTGACCAAAGCCAGAGATACTGGCGAGTATAATCTTTGGATTGATCGCTTTCAGATCTTCGTATTCACAACCCAGCCGGGTTTTAACCTCTGATCGAAAGTTTTCTGCGACCACGTCGGCTTTTGCCACCAGTTGGTGGAACAAGGCCTGGCCTGCACGACTTTTCAAATCGATGGCCAGACCACGCTTGTTGCGGTGCAGGTTCTGATTGTCGGCGCCGTTGGTGGCACCTGTGACTGACCCGCCGGAAGTATCCTTGCCCGCCGGTGGTTCAATGCGAATGACATTGGCTCCCCAGTCAGCCAGCAGGCGTACCGCCGTGGGGCCCGCTCGGGCAATGGTCAGGTCGAGGACAGTGATGTGGGAGAGGGGAAGGGGAGGGTTCGGCATTATTTGGCTCCGATTTGGTGTTCACTGGCCATTGGGGAATCGTGGCTGTCCGTGGACAGCCTCTCGGTGCTTCGCGGCGCGAAAAACCTGCCAGCAGTCATTGTTTGCGCCTTTGGCGCAAAGCCGCGAATCACCTACCGGCCGATCCGTTTTCGCCTGCGGCGAAATACGTGTCGTTAATCCACCGCGCGCATGAAATCCATTTTCTGCAAATCGTCTTCCGGCGCCGCTATTTCAGTGATGCGCTCATCGACATCGTCATACTCCAGGCGCAGAGCCCGGGTCATGGTCGCATGCATCTCGTAGGTGCAGGTAATATAAGTCAGTTCCAGAATAGCTTCGTCTGACAAATTAGCCTTGAGCACGTCAAAAGTACCATCGGCGACTCGCCCACCGGATAGAACCAGGTCGTCAGTGTAGGCGAGTACTGCTCGTTCCAGCGGACTGAACAGGTCAGTGCTCTGCCAGTGGGGTATGGCACTGATCTGCGCTTCAGAGTAGCCCACGGCCCTCAGTGACTTGCAATGTTGAGAGAAGACGAACTGGCTCCCGCGACTAAAACCGGCCCGAGACTGGCCTAGCTCGCGCAGTTTGGGGCTGATTTGTCGCTTCTTGCTTCGATAGAACTGAAATCCGGCGACGGCGTGGGCAAAACATTCTGGCACCAGAGCAAATACCGTCCACCAGTTGCCAGGAGTACCAGTGGCGGTACCCGGTTCTGCGACCGGATCTCTTTCGCCGAACAGCGCATTGTAGTAGGGCAATATGGCGGCATCGGCCTCGGCGCGGGACACTTGTCTGAGTCTGGGCATGGTTTACTCCGGTCATCTGGTTTCATTGAACATATTCAGGAAAGCTTTCCTGGCTCCAAGCTTCAATGTACTGCTGACGGCGTCGTAATGGTAGTATGTCGGAAAAGCTTTCTGGATAAATTGATGCTGAAACAACTGATCAATGCGAACGATTACCTGGTCTTGCCCGGCGTCTACGATGGTCTATCGGCGTTGGTCGCGAGCCAGGCGGGTTTCAAGGCGCTGTATATGTCGGGCTTTGGAGTAGCTGCCAGTTTGCTGGGCAAGCCCGACATTGGCCTCGTGACGGCAACAGAAATGATTGAACGAGCGGCTCAGATAGTTGCTGCCGCGGGCACTCTGCCAGTGATCGCCGATGGTGATAATGGCTATGGTGGTGAGCTTAACGTCATGCGTCTTGTGCAGGCTTATGAGCGCGCAGGCGTAGCTGCTATTCAGCTTGAGGATCAAGTAATGCCAAAGCGCTGCGGGCATATGGAAGGCAAGTCTGTAGTGCCTGTGGAAGAAGCAGTTCGCAAAATACGGGCCGCGGTTGCGGCAAGAACGAATCCGGAATTTTTAATCATAGCGCGCACCGACTCGCGAGCGACGCACGACCTGGATGAGGCGTTGAGTCGCGGTCATGGCATGCTGGCTGCCGGTGCTGATATTTTGTTTATCGAGGCGCCACAAAGTCGAGCAGAGATGCAGATCATCGCCAGGACGTTTGCCGGCGTACCGCTGGTTGCAAATATGGTGGAAGATGGAAAGACGCCGGACTTACCGCCAGAGGAGCTGGCGGCAATGGGCTTTCGCCTGATTCTGCGCCCGGTCTCAGCGCTGCTGCGCCACGCACGTGTCCTGCAGCTGGCTTATGCCGAGTTGGCTGCCACGGGTGCGCTGGCTCGAGAGCAACCGCGATTGGCGTTTGCGGATTTCAACGAACTGGTAGGTCTGGCGGCGTTGCGGCAGCAGGTCGAGCAATTCAATGGTGCCTGAACCTGGCAGCCCGCAGCCCGAGGCGCTATGCTGGAGTGAAGTTCAGCGTTGAATCGCGTGCGCTCTGCGCGCTCTAATCTGCACTCTTTTATTTGCGTCCTTTAATCTGCACGCTGGTAATCTGCACGCTGGCTTTTGTCCAGAGGCGTAGCTAAGGCTAAAAAACGAAGGGGTTAGAACCATGGCACGACAACTCATAGATCTGTCTATTTATCTCGAGAACGATGTGATCTCGGACCCGCCCGGTGCTGGGCCAAAAATTAACTACATCAATCACCATCAATCGGTTAAAGGTCTGGCTTCTTTTTTTCCAGGCCTGCAGGCGGAGGATCTGCCAGATGGTGAAGCCTGGGCCGTCGAGCAGATCAATCTGAGTACCCACAATGGTACCCATCTGGATGCGCCTTATCATTTTCATTCGACCATGAATAATGGTGAGCGGGCGATTACCATCGATGAGATTCCCCTCGACTGGTGCTTTCAGGATGGCGTAAAGCTGGATTTTCGCGATCGAGAAGATGGATATGTCATTACCGCTAATGATGTCAAAACCGAGTTGGCGCGCATTGGCTATGAGCTTCAACCCTTGAACATTGTCGTGGTGAATACTGCGGCGGGTCAGCGCTATGGACATGATGATTATGTCTCAGCTGGCTGCGGGATGGGGCGCGATGCGACACTGTATCTTTTAGAGCGAGGAGTTCGAGTCACAGGAACCGACGGCTGGAGCTGGGATGCCCCGTTTGTCCACACACGTGAGAAGTATCTGGCGACCGGTGATGCCAGCGTTATCTGGGAAGGGCACAAGGCGGGTCGAGAGATTGGCTACTGCCATCTTGAGAAACTGCACAACCTTGAGGTGTTGCCGGACTATGGGTTTATGATCTCTTGCTTTCCGCACAAGATTCGCGCCGCGTCCGCTGGCTGGACTCGAGCTGTGGCAATTATTGAAAAATAAGCCGATAGCCTGCTTTTAGCCCTGCTGTCAGCAGAGTTGTTAGCTGTTAGCAGAGTTGTGGTGCGGTTGTTAAAAGCTTCGGCGACAAGGCATGAATGGCCGGTTGCCAGCGAATGTAAAGCCACAAGGTAAAGCCACAAGGTAAAGCCACTAAGAAGCCCATGGATGCTAAAGATGGATGCTAAAGATGGATGCTAAAGATGAATGCTAAAGATGAATGCTAAACCCAGTGAACAAGCCTGAAAACATAAGCCTGTCTTCAAAAGCCTGTCTTCAAAAGCTGGTCATCAAAAGCTGGTCATCAAAAGCCCGAATTCACAGGCCCGAATTCACAGGCCAGGTCAGTGTCGCAGTATACCCACCATAATGCCTTCAATGTTGAAGCTCTGGTAACGCAGATCAACCTCGATAGGCGAGTAATCAGCATTTTCAGGTAGCAGCGTGATGAGGTGCTTGCTGCGATTTTTCTGCAAGCGTTTGACGGTCACCTCATCTTCTACTCGAGCAACGATAATGTCGCCATCATTCACCGACTGGGTTCGGTGAACAGCCAGCAGGTCGCCATCGAGGATGCCGCAGTTGATCATGCTGTCGCCGTGAACGGTCAACAGGTAATCTGCTGCAGGATGGAAGAAACTGGGCGAAAGCTCGCAGTAATCCTCTATATGCTCCTGCGCCAGTATGGGACTGCCGGCTGCGACTCTGCCGACGATAGGAATGCCATGGCTCTCTGGCAGTTTAATCCCTCGAGAAGTGCCCGGGATCATCTCGATCGCGCCTTTTCTGGCGAGGGCTTTCAGGTGCTCTTCAGAGGCATTAGCACTTTTGAAGCCAAGTTGCCGTGCAATGTCGGCGCGCGTTGGTGGATATCCGGTCTCGTCCAGATGCGACTTGATAAATGCCAATACTTCAGCCTGTCTTGATGTCAGTTTGGTCGGGCTTTTGAGTTCTGCTTTCATCGCGGGCTCATCCTACTTGTTGATTGACCAGGTTTAGTGAACAGGTTTATTTTTTGAGTCTGCTGATTAGGTCTGTTGATTTGGTCTGTTGAGTCAGTCCCTTATTGGTGCTGCTCAGCAACGGTTTAGTCGCGCATTTCATCGGTTTTATTACCCCGGCAGGTTCGTGAAGCTGAAACCCTAAAGCTGTCTTTATATACAGTAGCTGTGATTATATACAGGTCGGCAGCAAATACAACAGGAAACTCAGCCGAGACTTCTGATCCACTGCTGCTTCGTGGTAGTCTGGCGGCCGGGGGAACCTGGGCTCGAAGGAGTTTGCGTTCAGGAGAATACAAAGGTTCATGTTCTAAGCGAACCGTCAGCACACAGGACGAAAGCATATGTCTAGACTATCTGCCTGGCGCAAAGGCGCTGCTATCGTTGCTAGTCACATTCGAGGCGATGTCGTTCGAGCGGTCGGTCGCCTATGCGCTTGCAGCCTGATGTTGGCGCTGCTTTGGGTACCCTCGAGCGTTTTGGCGCGAGACAATTATTGGGTCTTGGGCAGCTTTGCCAAGGAGAGCACGGCCAGCCGTGAGGCAAAGCGTCTGGGCCAGGTGGCCGCGACCCAGGTCGGCTATCAAGCATTTCAGCGCACAGACGGTAGTCTTATTTATCGAATCGTGGCACCGGCGTCGATAGCACCTGATGCAGTCAAACGCCTCAGAGCCGAGCTGGCAAAAACCAGCGTTAGAAATCTTTGGCAGATCACTCTGACGCAAGTACCTGAGTCGTTGAAGGCGACAGAGACTCAAACAGCGACTCAAAGCCCTTCGATGCCCCGTCCCTCGACTCAGAGCCCCTCGATACCCAGCTCTTCGATACAGAGCCCGTCGACTCCGACTCCTTCAACCCCGAGCCCTTCGGCACTGATGGCCTCCGAGGTATTCGCTGTGATGGCCTCCGAGGTATTCGCTGTTGCAGAGCTGGAACGACGCTACCAGCTGGTGGTGGCAAGCACCACGGATGTCGATGCCGCGGTAGCACTGGAGTTAAAGTTGCAAAAGGACTTCGCTGGAGTATCAAGTATGACAGCGTTGGATGATAGCAAGGTACAGCACCGAGTCCTTATAGGGCCGGCGCCACTTAAGGCATTTGATCCAGTCATTGCTCGACTTCAAGAGATGGGTATTACCGGCACCTGGATGCTGCCTTATGAGAGTGAACCAAACCCGTCTGCGGCCAGGACGCCGCTGCTGCTTATGCCAGTGCCACAAGAGACAGTGTCGGCGGACGCTAGCTTGAAAGCAGACGAAAAGCAGGTTGCTCCTTTGGATGTCTGCGGCCGGGCCTATAATCTGGCCCGCCTGCAGCGAGACTGCCCATCTTCCTGACGGTAAAGAGAGATAGTCTGGCGCAGCCGGACCAGTATGCAAGAAAAAGGAGCCACTATGGCGAAGATAGATTCAACCACAGCGTTTACCACACACCTTTGGCGATGGATCTCGGACCCTGATGTTCTGAGTGTGTTCCTCATAGTCCTGGCGACGATGACCGCAAATTTTCTCGCTCGACGGTTGCTGGACCGTGTTGCGCGACGAGTAGAGAGCACGCTCACGGTCTGGGACGATGCGCTGTTGAATTCGGTTCGACAGCCGCTGGCTTTGCTGATTTGGGTGCTAGGCATCAGTTGGGCTGCAGAATTGGTGGCTGCTCAGGCTGAGACCGGCTTTGGCGAAATGATTCAGCCGATGCGGTATATCGCCGTTGTCGGCTTGCTAGCCTTGTTCCTGTTTCGCTTTATCCAACAGACCGAACGTGGCTTTATCCATAACGGCGCCGACGTGACCACTGCGACGGCTATCGGTAAGCTGCTGCGGATATCGGTCATCATCACGGCGATACTGTCAGTACTGCAAACCCTGGGAGTGAGTGTTTCCGGTATCATGGCCTTTGGCGGCATAGGTGGTATTGCTGTGGGTTTCGCCGCCAAAGACCTGCTCGCCAATTTCTTTGGCGGTTTGATGATTTACCTGGATCGGCCCTTTGCCGTTGGTGATTGGATCAGAAGTCCAGACCGGCAAATAGAAGGTACCGTTGAGCATATAGGTTGGCGTTTAACGATGATTCGAACCTTTGATCGCCGGCCTCTGTATGTGCCGAACTCAATTTTTGCCAGCATTGCCGTTGAAAATCCATCCAGGATGCAGAATCGCCGAATTTATGAAACCATCGGGGTGCGTTACGATGATGCTGGGCGAGTCAAACTGATCGTGGATGAGGTGCGTGATCTGTTGGCGCACCATGAGGACCTAGATCCGCAGTGTACCCTGATCGTTAATTTCAATGAGTTTGGTGCGTCATCCTTGAATTTCTTCGTCTACGCTTTTACGCGCACGACCAACTGGGTTGAGTTTCACGGCGTTAAGGAAAGAGTGTTACTGCAGATTCTGGCCGTGATCGAAAAACACGGTGCCGAGTGTGCCTTTCCGACCTCGACGGTACATCTTGTCAAGCATGCGGAACCTGAGGCTTCATGAGTCAACTTCCGCCGGCAGACCAGCTCTACAGTTATACAGAGATCAGCGCAGCCCTGGACCGTATGGCGCTCGCTATCAATGCAAGGTGCAGCGATGGCGAGTGGCTTGTCATCTGCGTGCTGCAGGGTGGCTTGATGCTGACCGGCGAGCTCCTGCGGCGATTTAACTTCGTTCTTAAGTTGGATCAATTGAAAGTGTCTCGTTACGCCGAGACCACGCAAGGCCAAGCCCTGGTTTGGCACAGCAAGCCGGCAAGCGAGCTACAAGGCCAGAAAATTTTGCTTCTGGATGATATCTTCGACGAAGGCGTTACCCTGGCGACGCTGGCAGCCGACTGTGAGGCAGCAGGCGCGGATGTGGTACTGACCGCGGTCTTGATTGACAAGCATCACGATCGTAAGAAAACCGATTATCGGCCGGACTTCGTTGGGCTTTCGTGCCCAGATCGATATCTTTTTGGTTTTGGTATGGACTATCAGGGTTACTGGCGAAATTTACCGAATATTTGTGCGCTACGCTGATGCTCATCAGTGTCTTTAGATTATTGACGTTATCATGGTTGCGAGCTGCAGACTTGCTCGACAATCATCACTAACTAGAGCCATGGTTCGAGGGGTGTAGAGATGGAAAGCTTATGCAGCTTCGCCAAACTCAAGGGCGCGAACCATAAAGGCTGCACAGCATCGGCTTGTGGTTTTCGAGCAGTGACTGTTGCGCGCCATGTTGTCAATCGAATCAGGGGGTGCTAGTGCTGGCAATTATTGGTGGGACCGGCTTTGGCGAATATGCCGGCTTGGTTGAGATTAAGCCGGCTCTGATCGGAACCCCTTTTGGTGACGTCTACCTGGAGACAGGGTCGCTGAATAAGGTGCCAGTGGTGTTTTTGCCCCGCCATGGGCAGCCAGCCCGTTTTCCGCCACACCGAGTAAACTACCGAGCTAACATTACCGCTCTTGCGCAGCTGGGAGTGCGGCAAATAATAGCGGTGACCGCCGTTGGCAGTGTGGTCTCAGCGTTACAGACGGGTGCGATCGTGATGCCTGACCAGATAATTGACTACACGCATAGTCGAGCGCAGAGTTTCCATGATGACGAAATCCATCATATCGACTTCACATACCCCTATGACGAGGGTTTGCGGCGCGAAATATCATTAGCCGCGGCCTTGTTAAAAGATCAGGATGAGTCGCTGGTATTTGTACCCCAAGGGGTTTATGGCTGTACCCAGGGACCGCGCCTCGAAACAGCGGCCGAAATCTCGCGGATGGCGCAAGATGGATGCACCATCGTCGGAATGACCGCCATGCCGGAAGCGGCGCTGGCGCGAGAAAAAAATCTCGCATATGCAGGTGTCTCGGTGGTCGTCAATGCGGGAGCGGGTATTAATGATCAGGCTGTCGATCTTGCAGCAATCACCAGCGTGCTGGAGCAGGGTATGGCCCAGGTTCGCCAGTTATTGTCTATTGTCTTGAAAAACAGGCGCTGAAAAACCCTCACCTGGCCGGTGGGCCAGCGTAATCCTCAATTTTGATGAGGATGCCGAACAGGGGGTGATCGATATAGTGTAGTGTTGCGCTTCGCATTCTTCTGGCGTGCTCAAGCTGATAGCTCAACCTTGGCGTAAAAGCCGACTGGTTGTCCTTTATAATCTCGTTAGCTAAAAACTCGTTGGTGGTCGGTGTGAATCTGTTTGGTGCTAAAGCGTTTTGAGACGAGGCCTCTTCCGCAGTGATTAGCGTGTACCAGAGGTCAGCTTTTACGTGCAGAAATCGCGAGCGATAAAACAACAGAGTGCCATCAACTTCATAATCATCGCCAGCATGCATGCCAGTCTGAATCAGTATTGGTTCGGCAAAAGACTCCTCCGTGAAGGGTTGGCGCCAGGCCTGGTGCATGAGCAGTCTATAGCGGCTGGAGCGCTCAAGGCTGCGAGCGATTTTGCTCAGCTCATGTTGCGACGGTTCCAGTGCAGCATAGGCTCGGCTCCTGTTTGGGTTAAGGGCCGCGGACACTACTTTCGTATCAAATCCATCGAGTGTGCGGCGTTCAGCAGTAATCTTTGGTGGCGAGTCGCCCGCCTCAAAAGGCGCTCGATCTGCAAAACGGCTGCGGCTTTCAAAAAGAAAATTGGGTTCTGAATCCGGGGCCGGCTGTTGATCAACGGTCTCAAACAGTGCCAGGTATGCATCGATCTGGGCTTGTTGCTCTGCATTTTCTGGTGTCCATTCAGCCTCAGCAGGCGCCGCCACAGAAAACATAGAAGCCGGGTAATAGCGCTGTTTAAAAGGTGGAATCTCATTATTCTTGGCAGGATTCTTGTTGGCAAAGATAATGATTTCGACCTGATACCAGTCGTGATAGTCAGCGTCAGTGGTGTCAGCATGCGTGAGAGATAGCTTCTCTTCAGCTGAAGCGCTAGGGCTCAGCAGCAGACAAGCCAGATTCCAAAATATCAGCTGCAGCGCACACTGTCGCACTGAGCGCAGCCGTAGCGCGGGTAGCCGCAAGCAGGCGTTCAGTGATGTGACGAATCTAATTGACCGGTTAGCGGACATTCCCATGAATTTTCTGCTCAAGGCGTTCAAAGAGTTTCTCAACTTTTTGGAATCGAGTTTCTGAGGTTTCCATTTTCTCCTCAAACGATAGTTGATTTGCGGTGGTAAGGCGATATCTATGTGGCTCAGCTTGAATGAGCTGAACTATGATGAATGGATCCACCGGCGTCCTCTGCGCAAATTCAATCTTACCGCCGCTAGGGCCAGCGTCCAGCTTTTTGATACCCAGGTGTTCGGCGCGTAATTTTAGCGCTGTGACTCTGAATAGGGTCTTGGTCTGTTCTGGCAGCAGGCCAAACCGGTCAATCAGCTCAACCTGGAGCTCCCGTAGCTGATGGTCGCTCTTGGCATTGGATATGCGCTTATAGAGTACCAAGCGACTGTGCACGTCGGGCAAATACTTCTCCGGAATGAGTGCTGGCAGGCGCAAATTGATCTCGGTATCTTCTCTCAGCGGCAGATCCAGATTCGGTGTCTTACCCTCTTTGATAGCCGCCACAGCCCGATCCAGCATCTCCATATACAGCGGGAATCCGATACTGTGCATGTTACCCGTCTGATCATCGCCGAGTAGCTCTCCGGCTCCTCGAATCTCCAGATCATGAGTTGCGAGGATAAATCCCGCGCCCAGATCCTCGGCCTCGCTGATGGCTTCCAGGCGCTTAACGGCATCCTGCGTCATGGATTTGGGGTGTGGTGTCATCAAGTAGGCATAGGCCTGGTGATGGGAGCGTCCAACCCGGCCTCGTAATTGGTGAATTTGGGCAAGCCCAAATCGATCAGCGCGATCCATGATGATCGTGTTGGCATTAGGAATGTCAATGCCCGTTTCAATAATAGTGGTGCACACCAGCACATTGGCGCGTTTATGGTAGAAATCTGCCATGACCTGCTCAAGTTCCCGTTCTCGCATCTGACCGTGACCAATGACAACTCTGGCTTCAGGCACGATATCGAGAATCTTTTGTGCAGTATTCTCGATGGTCTTGACTTCGTTATGCAGATAATAGACCTGTCCGCCGCGCATAAGCTCACGCTGAATGGCTTCTTTGATCAGTGCGTCGCTGTTTTGCCGAATAAACGTTTTGATCGATAAGCGTTTCGCCGGAGGTGTGGCGATTATGGTCAGGTCGCGCATGCCGGACATGGCCATATTCAAGGTGCGTGGAATGGGTGTCGCTGTCATTGTCAGGATATCAACTTCAGCCCGCATGGATTTCAATTTTTCTTTTTGACGAACACCGAAGCGATGCTCTTCATCGATGATAACGAGCCCGAGATCTTTGAATTGCATCCCGGTTTGAAGCAAGCCATGGGTGCCTATGACGATATCGACAGTACCAGCAGCCATCTTGTCAGCGACAAGTTTTTGTTCCTTTTTAGTCTTGAATCGAGAGATAGACTCAACGGTGACCGGCCAGTCGGCGAAACGATCTCTGAAGGTGTCGTTATGTTGTTGGGCCAGAAGTGTCGTTGGGACCAAAATAGCGACCTGCTTGCCGGCATGCACAGCCAGAAAAGCCGCCCTCATCGCCACTTCTGTCTTACCAAAACCCACATCACCGCACACCAGATGATCCATCGCTTTGTTCTTGACCATGTCGCTGATGACCCGTTCAATCGCATTTTGCTGGTCGGGGGTTTCCTCAAAAGGGAAGGCGGCTGCAAACTCTTGGTAAGCGGTGTCAGGCTCAGGAAAAGCAAAGCCCTGTTTCGCCTCGCGGCGAGCATAGATATTCAATAGTTCTGCGGCAACATCTCGAATCTGTTCTGCAGCCTTGCGTTTCGCTTTCTCCCACGTGTCACCACCGAGTCTGTGTAAAGGTGCGAGCGCTTCGTCTGCCGCGGCATAGCGGGAAATGAGATGTAACGCTGACACAGGTACATAGAGGCGCGCATCATCTTGATAGCCTAAGGTGAGAAACTCCGCTTCTTGATTATCGATAGACAGGGTTTGCAAGCCCAGATAGCGGCCAACACCATGATCTATGTGGACCACAGGTGAGTTGATATGCAATTCAGTTAGACTTTTGATGACCAACTCGGCGGCATTGTCTTTCTGGCGGTCACGGCGACGTTTCTGCAGAACCTGTTGGCCAAACAATTGCTGCTCAGTAACCACCAGAAGATTTGAGTCTGGCAACAGCAGGCCGCGATCCAGCGGTGCTACGGCAATTTGTAGCTTTGCCGGATGACTGAGAAATTCGGCCCAGCTGTCAGCGATTCGAGTCGTCAATTGGTGGCGACGCAGCAGATCATCCACCACTTCTCGCCGGCCATTCGACTCGGCGACAATCAGTATCTTGAGTTGAGTCTCTTTGATGAGTGCCTGAAGCTTTTCCAGGGGCAGTTGGCCACGTTCATTGATGGTCAGGTCCGGCAGAGGTGCAAAGTCGAATTGGTCACCTTGATGATGGCGAGTTTCTTTGAGCTCGATTCTGGGACGCAAGTTACATAAGGCCAGCAGATCATCAGCGCCCAATAGAATCTCTTCGGGCGCTAAAATGGGTTTTTCAATGTCAAATCGCAGGCTCTCGAATCGAGTCTCGGCATCACGCCAGTGGCGCCGAAGAGCGGCGTCAATGTCTTCGCTGACGACCAGTGCATTGTCTGGCAAGTAATCAAAAAGGGTCTCTGCCGACTCAAAGAATAAAGGTAGGTAATATTCGACGCCTGCTGGCGAGAGTCCCTGAGAGATGTCCTGATACATTGGACAGCGGCGCGCGTCGGTATGAAATTTTAGATGCCAGGCGTCCTGAAACCGTTTGATAGCAGCGGCGCTTAAAGGGTATTCGCGGGCCGGCAGCAGTCTCACATGGGTAACCTTGTCGACAGACAATTGGGATTCTGGATCAAAGGTCCGCAGCGACTCGATCTCATCGTCAAACAGATCCACTCTATAGGGGTGTTCAGAGCCCATGGGGAAAACGTCCATGATGGCGCCGCGAACCGCGAATTCGCCATGCTCCATGACCGTCTCGACACAACGATAGGCTGCAGACTCGAGCTGCCGGCGCATGCTTTTGATATCAAATTTCTGTCCCACATCAAGTACCAGGCTGCTGCCGAGAGCAAATGATCTGGGTGCGAGTTTGTGCATGAGGGTCGCCGCAGGAATCACCAGTGCGCCAGTCCGCATGCCGGGCAATTGATTAAGTATCCTCAGACGCTCGGAGATGATGTCCTGGTGAGGTGAAAAGCTGTCGTAGACAAGCGTTTCCCAGTCGGGAAATAGTTGAACCTGGTGTGACAGGTCTGATGCTGCAGCCTCGAGAAAGAAGTTGAGCTCGTGATAGAGACGCTCCGCTGATTGCATGTCTTCAGCGACGACCAGGCAGAACTGCTGTTTCTGGATAATCGCCTCTGCGATCAGAAGCGCAGCAGCGCTGCCTGGCAGGTTGCTCCAGTGACGTCGATCCCCTGAAAGCTTGGGCGTGGTCAAGGGGCCGATAAGCGGGCTTGTCATAGTTAATAGCTGTGTCATTTGAGCGGGGGTGAAGGTTACTATCTGCTACTCTTAAAACAAAGAGCTTGGGTGGAAATGCCACATCTAAACCTATCTTTGCTGATCCCGGTCTTTATGGTGGGTTTTGTCTGTGGCTGGCTGTTACGTGACGTCGAATCTGTCGCGGTCGAGCTGGCTGACAAGCCGGCCTCGGTAAGCCGGCCACCGCCGCAGCCGGCGAACGTGACGCCGACTACTGCCGGCGCGGCCAGCGCCGCAGGTTGGCAGACTATTCAGCGATCACCCAATGCGCGTCAAGCGCCCGCCTATCTGGGATTAGCCGCAGAGCTTGAAGAGGATTTTGAGGTGCTGGTTGAAACTGCGTTGTTGGCGCGGTCTGAAACGCTCTATGCGATAGCCATAGATCACTTGCTGAGGGCCGCGCTGGTGGTCGAGACAAAAGCTCAGCAGCAAGTGCTTGAGGCCCAGTTGGCGAACGTGACAGACGCCTATGCTCGGTCTCTGATCAGCAGTCAGCGTTACGCAGATCTGGATCGTATCTATGAGGCGATTACCCTCGCACTGCCAGAGTTGGGTGATTATTTTATGGCGCTAGGGTTGCTCCGCATTCAAACCGGCGATTCAGCGGCAGCCCTGTCGGCGCTTGCCCAGATTGAGAACCATGGTCGCCTTGGGGCTCAAGCCCGGCAATTGATGGCGGATATCAGTAGCAGTAGCGTCGATGAATCAGCTGCCCTAGAGGCGCTGCCACTGATACTGCGAGGCAGTCAATGGCTGGTTAAAGCCGAGTTGGATAACCGAGAATCGATTACGCTCATGATCGATACCGGGGCTGCCATGACGGTGCTTCAGCCGCAGTTATTGGCTCGTCTCGGATACTCTCTCAGGGGGCGTGAAGCCTATTTCTCGACAGCTAACGGCGTAGTTCAGGCACCAGTGGTGGCAATTCAGCGGCTGTCGCTGGGGCAGACAGGGATCAATCAGCTGTCAGTCGGTGCGCTTGAGCTAGCCCTGGATCAGAGCATCGATGGCCTGCTGGGTATGAATTTTCTGCGCCACTATCAATTCCGTATCGATCAGGATCAGGAAGAGCTGGTGTTGGAACGTTCGCGCGAGAGCCCCTAATCACTTTAAAAAGCACAAGGATCTTTGCCGTTTTTTTCGCTGTTCAGAGATTCTAAGATTGCGTTGCCGGCTTCAACAATCGATAATACTGGCCGGTAAAACTATCACTGAGAGGATTTTCCTGTGGCACGACCTGGTCTCGAAGGCGTTTTCGCCGACTGGAAGGAACGCGAAGCGCTGGCGGAAGCCATGATCCCACTCATCGGGGGTCTCTATCGACGCAACGTCGTCATTTATATCCACGGTGTACCCCTCTATAACCAGTCAGTTATCGAGCTCATGAAGGCGCATCGCTTTGTTCGACAGATCGAGAACAACGAGATGTCGGAGTTCGAAACGTATCCGATTCTTGAAACCTTGTCCTGCCTGGACCTGGGTCCTGCGCATATTGACATAGGGAAGTTGACTTCGCAGTTCATGCGGGACAATGAGGGTCTGTCAGCTGAGGCCTATGTCAGACGCGAATGTGCCCATATCATTGGCAGAACCGACACCATTACTCACGAGCCGATGGACGTTGTGGTCTATGGGTTTGGTCGTATCGGCCGACTGGCGACCAGGCTGCTGGTTGAGAAAGTTGGTGGTGGTCAGAATCTGGTGCCTAAGGCGGTGGTTCTGAGGCCACCGAAGGACCCGATTCTCGACTTGAACCGCCGTGCCAGTTTGTTGCGCCGGGATTCCATTCATGGTGGCTTCAAGGGCACGATCCGAGTCGATGAAGAGAATCATGTGTTGGTCTGTAACGGCAATGCGATTCGCTTCATTTATGCCGCCGACCCGTCATCTATCGATTACACCCAGTATGGTATTAACAATGCACTGGTGATCGACAGTTCCGGCGTCTGGCGCGATGAGAAGGGTTTGTCGCAACATCTGCAGAGCAAGGGTGTAGCCAAGGTCCTGCTGACAACGGCGGGCAAGGGCAGTATTAAAAATATTGTTTCCGGGGTGAACTCCAACACGATCCGTGAAGACGACAAGATCATAGCTGCCGCCTCCTGCACGACCAATGCCATCGTACCCGTGCTAAAGTGTCTGCAGGAGAGGTTTGGGATCGAGCATGGCCATATGGAGACGGTTCATGCTTACACGGATGATCAAAATTTGCACGATAATATCCATTCCAAAGAACGCCGCGGCCGCAGCGCGCCACTGAATATGGTCCTGACAGAGTCGAATGCCACGAGTGCAGTGGGTAAATTGCTGCCTGAGCTGGCTGGTAAGCTCACCGGCAATTCCATTCGAGTACCGGTGCCCAACGTTTCTATGGCGATTTTGAATTTGTCCTTGTCGGTTCCAACAACTCGAGAAGAGCTCAATGGTTTTTTGCGAAATGTGTCTTTGAGTTCGACGTTACAGCGCCAGATAGGTTATACGGTTTCCAATGAAGTCGTGTCGTCAGACTTTGTCGGTGATCGGCATGCGGGCATCATCGATGCCGAGGCTACCATCGTTGATGGTAAACAGGTGGTCGTCTACGTCTGGTATGACAACGAGTTTGGCTACACGTGTCAGGTGATCAGGGTCGGTCAGAGAATGGCCAATATTCAATACCCGATTATTCCCCTGCAATCGCTCAACACTGATCCTGCTGCTGATATCGCCGCCGGCTCTGTGAAACTCGCGGCGTCGTAGGGTCGGGTCGCGCGGGCGATAAGATAGGCCTCATCTGGATGGGCACAGCAGGCTGCTGTCAGGCTCAAATTAATCCGGCAATAAACCGCTGAAGAGTAGATTAAATGAGAACCTGTCACTATAATTGCCGCGCTCGGCGAGGCCGCGTAGGGCCGTTGGAAGGTTTGCTCGTCGGTTTGGCTGTTCCGGTCAAGCTAGTCTGACAAGCTATTCTGACAGGCTGTTCTGACAGGCTGTTCTGACAAGCTGTTCTGACAAGCTGTTCTGACAGGCTGTTCTGACAAGCTAGTCGGGCAAGATCCAGCAGTGCTAGGATCAGGTTTAATGCAGGCCATCGGAAGCGAAGTGCGGCTTCCTTAAACTTTCTTCGTCAAGATTGGTTGTTAGGTAGCTGATGATTAAGACAAAAAAAGGGCTTAATTTGCCCATCGCGGGTAGCCCTCAGCAAACTATCGAAGCGAGCCGCCCGGCGCGCAGTGTGGCGTTAGTGGGCTATGATTATCCTGGCTTGAAGCCAACCATGGAAGTCGCCGTTGGCGATAAAGTGGCTGCCGGTCAGCGATTGTTTACTGACAAGAAGAACCCGGGTGTCATTTTTACGGCCCCAGCCAGCGGTACCATCAGTGTCATTAATCGAGGTGCGAAGCGTTTTTTTCAATCCCTGGTCATAGACGTCGAAGAAGGCGAAGCCAAGCAGTTCAACAGCTATACACCTGAGCAATTGAAAGGCCTCGGCCGGGCTGAGATTGTTGAGCAGCTGGTTGAGTCAGGTGAATGGACCGGGATCCGCACGCGTCCCTTCAACAAAATCCCGGCACCCAGCTCTGAGCCTGTCGCAGTCTTCATCACCGCGATCGATACGCGACCCTTGTGCGCAGACCCTCAGATTATCATTCAGGAACAGCCAGCAGCCTTTAATGCCGGTGTCGACCTGCTGGCTGCACTCACGAGGGGCAAAGTCTTTGTCTGTCAGGCCGCTGGTGTCAAGTTGCCGATGAGCCAAAACGCCCGTGTTCAATACGAAGAATTTTCTGGCCCTCATCCTGCAGGGTTGGTTGGCACCCATATTCATTTTCTGGCGCCGGTTAATGAGAACAAAACTGTATGGCACGTGGGCTATCAAGACGTCATCGCGATCGGCCACTTGTTTCTTACCGGTGCGCTTTTCACTGAGCGGGTCATAGCGCTTAGCGGCCCAGGTGTGTCTCAGCCACGTTTGTTGCGTACTCGACGGGGTGTCAGTCTGGACGAAATTACCGCTGGCGAACTCAATCCAGGCAAGCAGCGAGTGATCAGTGGATCTGTGCTTGACGGCCGAACTGCAGGGACGACGAGTGCCTTTTTGGGCCGTTACCATGCGCAGGTCTCAGCGCTTGAAGAAGGGACTCAGCGGCAGTTTATGGGCTATCTGACGCCGGGCATGGATAAGTTTACATTGACGAAGCTCTACGGCGCAGCATTGCTCGGCGTCAAAAACCTCATGTTCACGACCTCCACCGGTGGTAGCCAAAGAGCCATGGTGCCGATGGGTACCTTTGAGCAGGTCATGCCATTGGATATTCTGCCAACCCAATTATTACGGGCGCTGCTGGTCAAGGATATTGAGACAGCGATTCAGCTTGGCTGTCTTGAGCTTGACGAAGAGGACTTGGCGCTGTGTACTTTTGCGTGTCCCGGTAAGTATGAATATGGTCCCTATTTGCGGGAAATACTGACGCTCATAGAGGCGGAGGGATAAGAGCCAATGTCGTTGAGAACCTTATTAGATAGTGTCGAGCACCATTTTGTTAATGGTGGTAAGTACGCCAAATTTCATGCGCTGTATGAAGCGGTAGATACGATTTTCTATACGCCAGGGCAGGTCACTGTTGGCGCTTCTCATGTTCGCGATGCAGTGGATCTGAAGCGCATCATGATTACCGTTTGGCTGTGTGCCTTTTTCCCGATGTTTGCCGGTATGTATTACACGGGTCTGCAAGCTAATCTGGCGATGGATTCGATGGGTGTTGAATCTCTGGCGGGCTGGCGGGGCTGGATTATAGCGTTGTTAGCCGGCTATGACGCGACTAGCTGGTGGGATTGCCTGATCTATGGCGCGGTCTTTTTCATTCCCATCTATGTGGTCACATTTTGCGTCGGGGGCTTCTGGGAGGTTTTGTTTGCCAGCAAACGTGGCCACGAGATCAACGAAGGCTTTTTTGTCACCAGTATTTTGTTTTCTCTGACGCTGCCCGCGACGATTCCTCTTTGGCAAGTTGCCGTAGGCATCTCGTTCGGCGTCGTTATAGGTAAGGAGATTTTTGGCGGTACGGGCAAAAATTTTCTCAATCCGGCCCTTACTGGTCGAGCATTTCTGTATTTTGCTTATCCAGCTCAGCTGTCTGGCGACGCGGTGTGGACCGCGGTTGATGGTTACAGTGGCGCAACAGCGTTGGGTATAGCAGCCCTGAGTGGTTTGGAAGGCGTACTCGCCAGTGGTATTACCTGGACTGATGCATTTTTAGGCAATGTGCAGGGCTCTGTTGGTGAGACCTCGACGCTGGCGATTTTCATTGGGGGTTTCTTCCTGTTGCTGACGCGTACCGCCTCCTGGCGAATCGTGCTGGGTGTTTTCCTGGGGATGACGGTACTGTCAACTCTGCTTAACTGGATCGGCTCTGACACTAACCCCATGTTTAATCTGCCGTGGCACTGGCATCTGGTTTTGGGCGGTTTCGCGTTTGGTATGATCTATATGGCGACTGACCCTGTCTCGGCCTCAATGACAAACACGGGCAAATGGTACTATGGCGCCTTGATCGGGGTAATGGTCGTACTGATACGGGTGATCAACCCGGCATTCCCAGAGGGCATGATGCTGGCGATTCTGTTTGCGAATCTGTTTGCACCCCTAATCGATTGGTTTGTGGTCCAATCCAACGTCAAAAGGAGATTGGCACGTCATGTCTGATACTACATATGATAAGGACTCGATCAAGAATGTCGTTGTCGTTGCCCTGGGCGTTTGTCTGATCTGTGCTGTCATTGTATCGTTGGCAGCAGTACAACTAAAACCGCTCCAGACGGCCAACAAAGAGCTGGATCGAAACAAGAACATTCTTATCGCAGCCGGTTTGTTTCAACCGAATGTGAATCAGGTCGAAGAAATTGATCAGCTGTTTGAGCAATTTACCGTGAAAGTGGTCGATATGCAGGAGAAACGCTTCCTCACTGCAGAGGAAGTCGAAGCAGCCGGTATCGACATCAAGAAATATGACCAGCGCAAAGCCGCCAAAGACCCAGCACAATCCATTCAATTAGACAAGCAGCAGGACATTGCCTCAATCAGTCGCCGCGCCCGCTATAGTATTGCCTATTTGCTGGAGCATGATGGTCAGGTTGATCGAATCGTACTTCCGGTCCATGGGTACGGTTTGTGGTCTACCATGTACGGCTTTATTGCCCTTGAAGGGGACGGCAATACCGTCGCCGGCATCACCTTCTATGAGCAGAAGGAGACAGCTGGCCTGGGTGGTGAGGTGGACAACCCGGCTTGGAAGGCCTTATGGCCAGGCAAGTCGATCTATGCCGATGACAAGGTTGCCTTTGAAGTCGTCAAGGGTTCGGTTGATCCGAGTTCCAGCCGAGCACAGTATCAGGTTGATGGCCTGGCCGGGGCATCCTTGACCAGTCGCGGGGTACAGAACCTCATCGCCTTTTGGATGGGTGAAGAAGGCTTTGGGCCAATACTCAAAAATTTACAAGGTTAATCCGACGGGAGCATGACTGTGTCGAAAAGTGTAAATGAGGTCCTGTTCGGGCCGATCCTGAAAGATAACCCCATTGGCCTGCAGATCCTGGGTATCTGTTCTGCGTTGGCTGTGACCACCCAAATGAGCGTTGCGCTCGTCATGTGTATTGCCTTGACGCTCGTCACTGCCTTCTCAAACTTTTTTATATCCCTGATACGACATCAGATTCCCAGCAGTATTCGAATCATCGTACAAATGACGATTATCGCCTCGCTGGTGATAGTGGTCGACCAGATACTGGGCGCTGTGGCTTACGACATCAGCAAACAGCTCACCGTTTTTGTGGGTTTGATTATCACTAACTGTATCGTTATGGGTCGGGCGGAAGCCTTTGCCATGCAAAATCCACCTGGTATCAGCTTTCTTGATGGCATAGGTAACGGACTGGGCTACAGCGTCGTCTTGATGTTGGTGGCGGTCATCCGTGAACTCTTTGGTTCAGGACGCTTGATGGGCATTGAGATTCTGCCGCTGGTGACGAATGGCGGCTGGTATGTCCCCACAGGGATGATGCTGCTGCCACCGAGTGCGTTTTTTATCATCGGTTTATTGATCTGGGCGTTGCGCAGCTGGAAAACTGAGCAGATTGAAGCAGCAGATTACGAGATCGGTGGACACACCGCCCTGTCGAGAGCTATGTAGGATAGATCATGTTTGAATATTTCATCAGTCTCTTTTTAAAGGCAGTCTTCATCGAGAATATGGCCTTGGTATTTTTCCTGGGCATGTGCACCTTTATTGCCATCTCCAAGAAGATTGAAACTGCCATTGGCTTAGGCATAGCGGTGATTGTGGTTCAAGCCATCACTGTGCCGGTCAATAACCTGATATTTGCTTATCTACTTCGAGATGGCGCCTTGGCTTGGGCAGGTTTGCCAGACGTTGATCTGAGTTTTTTGGGCTATCTCAGCTATATCGGTGTGATTGCTGCCATAGTCCAGATTATGGAAATGTTTCTTGATAAGTACGTACCTGCGCTTTACAACGCCCTGGGTGTGTTTCTGCCCCTGATAACCGTGAACTGCGCGATTTTGGGCGCTTCATTGTTTATGGTGAATCGTGACTACAACTTTGGTGAGAGTGTGGTCTATGGTGTTGGTGCCGGCGTTGGTTGGGCACTGGCGATTGTGACCCTGGCAGGTATTCGAGAAAAGCTGAAATACAGTGATGTACCGGAAGGTTTGCGGGGACTGGGAATTACATTCATTACCGTTGGGCTGATGTCATTAGGCTTCATGTCCTTTGGTGGAATTTCACTCTAATTTGAAGTGGCTATGAATACTGAAATTATCTTAGGTGTATCGATGTTTACCGTCATCATCATGATGCTGGTTTTTGTCATTCTCTATGCGCGCAATCAGCTCGTTAGTACCGGGGCTGTGACTATCGAGATTAACGAGGATCCCTCTAAGGCGATTACCACTAACGCCGGCGGTAAGTTATTACAAACCTTGTCAAATTCTGGCATCTTCCTCTCCTCTGCCTGCGGTGGTGGTGGTACCTGTGGTCAGTGTCGATGTCGAGTGTTGGAAGGTGGCGGCTCTATGCTGTCTACCGAGGCGATTCATTTCACCCGCAAAGAAGCCCAGGAAGGCTGGCGGCTCAGTTGTCAGACTGCCGTCAAGCAGAACATGAAGATTGAGGTTGATCCCGAGTTCTTTGGTGTCAGACGTTGGGAGTGTGAAGTAATCTCCAATGATAACGTTGCGACGTTTATCAAAGAGCTGGTGCTCAAGTTGCCGGAAGGTGAGGAAGTAGATTTCCGCGCGGGTGGCTATGTCCAGTTCGAGATTGATCCCTATGAGGTGGATTACAAAGACATCGAAGTGGCAGAAGAGTATCGGGGAGATTGGGAGAAGTTCGGCGTCTTCAACCATCACTCTAAGGTAGACGAAGTCACGATTCGCGCCTACTCCATGGCGAACTACCCTGAAGAGAAGGGCGTCATGAAGTTTAATATTCGAATCGCATCACCACCACCAGGTACAGACTTTCCGCCAGGCAAGATGTCTTCCTATCTGTTTTCGCTGAAGCCTGGAGCCAAAGTCACCATCTTTGGACCTTATGGGGAGTTCTTCGCGAAAAAGACCGATGCTGAAATGGTATTTATTGGCGGTGGTGCCGGTATGGCACCGATGCGTGCGCACATCTTCGATCAGCTGCTGCGACTCAATACGGACCGCAAGATCAGCTTCTGGTACGGTGGTCGGAATCAGAGAGAACTTTTTTACGTCGATGAGTTCGACAAACTGGCTGCAGAGCACAAAAATTTTGAGTGGCACGTGGCCTTGTCAGATCAGAATATTGAAGGCTGGACGGGTTATACCGGCTTTATCCATAACGTCTTGTATGAAAATTATCTGAAAAATCATCCAGCGCCGGAAGACTGTGAGTTCTATATGTGTGGACCACCCATGATGAACGCTGCCGTCATTCGCATGCTTGAGGACTTGGGTGTCGAGAAAGACAACATCATGCTGGACGATTTCGGTGGCTAGGCGCTCGCAGCGCCGACAGTACAAGCGGTAAAAGCGCCGCAGCGAGAGGGTGAAGCCATGAAGGTTTCGCCCTTTTTTTTCGATTTTTTTCGATTTTTTTCGACTTTTTTTGGTTTTTTTGCTGCTTTGACAGAGCGGGTTTCAGGCCCCGTGCAGGAATGGGCTGTTGTTTGGTCTCGCGCTGAAGGGTGGCACCTGTACCAGGAGTGGCGATGGCGCAGCCGCTCCTAAAACAACGGAAGCGGCCCCCGATTAAAGGGTTAAGCGGGTCTCTCGTTGAATTTTTCTTCACTGATTCTGTAGCCTGCTTCGGCAGGGATACACAGATAGTTACCGTCTGCCCGTTTTTCTGTCCAGGGTAGCACCGGGATAATCGTCCTGGCGCGCGCATGCGCCATAGCGGTCTCTACCGAGTCGCTCTCAGCGAGCATCTCAATATTGAGGCGGGTTGGAAAAATGACAGTATATTGACCGCTTTGAGCGCCGGCCAAGGCGTCCTGAGGCGAAATCCAGACCGAATCCACCGATTCGTGGCCGTCGTGGGCTGCCAGATGGTCTGCAGGCGCCTGTGCCAGGTAGAACCAGGTATCAAAACGTTTCGGCATCATCTCCGGGGTAACCCAGTGGGCATAGGGCTGAAGGAGATCGCAGGCCAGGAATAAATTCTCTCGCTCGAGGAATTCACTGATAGATATTTCATTTTTCACCAGTGAGTCACGGTAAGATTCGAGGCTTAGCAGACGCTCTGCAGAGATCAGTTGAGTCGTGCCTGGTTCTCTCGCGAGAAGGATGCCGCATTCCTCAAAGGCTTCGCGAATAGCGCCGACCTGAAGCGCCAAGCTGACGTCATCGTCGTCTTCGACGCCCATACAGCGACTTCTGACATGGCTGTCACCCGCATCGACCTTACCGCCGGGAAAGACCAAAGCCCCTGATGCAAAATCTATTTGGTGATGGCGCACGACCATAAAGACCTCTAACGCATCGACACCATCTCGTAGCATCAGGATGGTGGCGGCGGGAACGGGTGTAGAAGCTTGAGACATGAGCGATATCCTTCTTGGTGGTTCAGCCAGGTAGGAACTGGCTTTGGCAAATCCTTCTGCATACTAGCACTGAGGGGCGGAGCGTTGAAAGACTTGAGACTTGAGACTTGAGACTTGAGACTTGAGACTTGAGACTTGAGGCTTAGGGCTGCAGGGCAAAGAGTCCGGCCGCCGCGGCAGCTGCCATGACCGGTCCTGGTTCGATTATCCAGGGGCCATCATTGCGTAGAGTAATGTCAGCATAGTCCTTTTCGCCGAGCTCAATTGTTCTGTCGCCATCAAAGGCCAGGATGCAGGGGCCTTGAACCCTTCGAGGTAAGTCGAACCCAATTCGCTCAAAGGCACGTATTGGGATCTCGCCATACAAGCCAGGGGAAAGTGGCACTCGAACCCGAGTGCTGGCTGGCTGACCACAGGTCACCGCAACGCCAAAGGAATCCCGCGCATCGCAGGGAGAGAGATAACCGCCGATGGGTGACATGCCAACGGAAGCGGGCTCGGCTCGAGTCAGGTAGACAGCAGCGATATTTTCCGGAGTGAAGGGCAACAGGCTACCAAGCATATCGTTATTGAGCACAACAGCGTCGATCAAGGCTGTATCTTCCTGGCCGCCATGTTCTAGGCCACCATTGACGGTGATATGCAATTGCTTGCAGCGATAACAATGGGTTTCGACGGGCAGTTGCTGACTACAAATAATGCCAGCTGCAGCGCCGGCGACAGAGGCTTCCATGAGCTGAGGAAAGACATTATTCGTACCCGTCGACAACGGCAGAATGCAGGCATCGGGTTTAGCTCGAGCAACTATTCGGCTGGTGCCATCACCCCCCAAAACGATAAAAGTGCGGCAGCCAGCATCCCACATGGCATTAACCATATAGGTTGTGTCTTGCGCTGTATGGCGCAATGGAAACTGGAGTATTTCGATACGGGAACGCTCGAGTAGATTTTCAATGGCGCGCTCGTTGATTCGAAACGGCTCGTTCGCCAGGAATATGCGCTCGACCCCGTTAGCCAGAGCGCCCAGCACCAGGCGTGTTACCTGCTGCTGCTTATTCTGATGACTGCTGGTGCTGGCCCGCGCAGCAACCCGACGAACGTCGCGGCCGGACATGGGATTGACGACGATGCCGAGGTGGTTCATCAGGCTTTACGGGTGAACACCCACTGGGTATCCGTTGAGAAATTGTCGTTGAAACGATAGCCGTCAGTGTTAAAACCCTGCAGGGCTTCAGGCGAGTTAATACGGTTTTTGACGATATAGCTGGCCATGTAGCCTCTGGCTTTCTTCGCATAGAAGGCCAGAATTTTATAAGTGCCTTTATGGTAGTCCTTGAACACGGGCGTAATAATGTCGCCGCTAAGCACCTTTGGCTGAACGGATTTGAAATACTCATTAGACGCCAGGTTAATCACAGTTTTATTGCGATGGCCACTGAGCGCTTGATTCAAGGCATCAGTAATGCTGTCGCCCCAAAATTCATAGAGGTCCCTGGCCTGTTCGGTGGCAACTTTAGTACCCATCTCCAGTCGATAGGGTTGAATCAGGTCCAGGGGTCGCAAGACACCATAAAGACCAGAAAGAATCCGCAGATTCTTTTGCGCAAAGGTGAAGTCCTGCTGACTATAGCTGTCTGCATCGAGTCCCATATAAACATCGCCACGAAAGGCTAAAATCGCTTGGCGTGCGTTCGACGGCGTAAAGGGTGTCTGCCACTGTTGAAAACGTTCTGCGTTCAGTTCGCCCAGTTTTGGACTGATGCGCATTAACTTTGACAGGTCTGCGGCAGATCGCCTGCGCATCTCGTTGATGAGATGCTCTGATTGCGCTAGCAAGTCGGGCGTAGTCGTTTTTTCCGTGGCCAGGGGGCTGTCAAAATCCAGGGTCTTGGCGGGGGAGATCACGGTTAACATGGCGTAGGCATAGATCGCTGATGACAAAAAGCAGGATACTTGATTTATGCTCAGCAGGCGAGCAGGAAACACCAATCAAAGTGGATGGCATAAAAAAGCCGATTTTTCGACCCAGTGGCGAGTCTCTAAATGTCATGCTTGCGGAGAGATTCGGCTGGCCAACTACCAGAATTTGGGCGCTCGAGTTGCTCGTTCGGTTTGCCCCTGCAGGGTAGCCACGTTGCTCATCTCACTTGATGGTCCTGTGGGATTGCAATTGACTGATTTTAGGTGCTAATGCGTGCTAAGACCGTTAGGATAAGCGGGTTAAAGGGTTTCCCGTCGCTGGGCAGGGGGGGATAGCAGTCGCCGAAGCGGCTCGCGCGGCGTCATGCTCGGCAGGATGGGTGTGTTGCA
>Ga0181607_10000933_pt1 | contig 25828 bp, 9 predicted proteins | sample 041ome_9_FD_132420 | JGI IMG/M metagenome (GOLD analysis project Ga0181607, IMG submission 132420) | Coastal salt marsh microbial communities from the Groves Creek Marsh, Skidaway Island, Georgia - 041413US metaG (megahit assembly) | ecosystem: Environmental > Aquatic > Marine > Intertidal zone...
ACACAAGACACATGCGACGACGCTGGTGTTGTTCTTTAGCACCACACACGCGCGCGATGATGACGATGAGGAGGACGATGATGACGACGACGACAATAAAAACAAAAACAACGACAGAGGCAAGAAGTAATAGCAGTCGCACCGCGAGTATCAGCAGCAGGCGCATCTCGATGATGTCGTCTTTGACGACGCGCGGCGGGAGAGTCTCGTTGAACAACAACGACAACAACGACGCCTCTTTCCAATTACATCACCGAGGGGGAGCGGCGAGAAAAAGTGCTGATTTTTTCGGCGTCGGCGATACCAGGTCGAAGAACAACGTCATTCGCGGCGGCGCAGCCTCTTGCTCTTCGTCCAGACGCGGTAGCGGTAGTTTTAGCAGCGATAATAATAATAATAACAGAGGATTCTCCACCACTTCTTCTTCGTCATCATCGCAGAGTAACGAGAGTTATTCGCCGCCGCAGGGAAGAAAAACGCGATTTAACGGCGACGTGCTACAAACGGCAAAGGAAAAGAAACAGACTAAACTGGAAGGACAGAGATTGTCGAAAGCGCTGGCGGCGTTAGGCGTCGCCTCGCGACGAGGCTCTGAAGCGATCATCTTCGACGGACGAGTAAAAGTGAACGGGACAAAAGTTTTAGAGCCACAGTTCAAGGTGAACTTGGACGTGGACGTCATTGAGTTGGACGATAAAGTCGTCGAAGGCGGCGTCGAGTACGCCGGCGAACACTTTTACTTCTTAGTGAATAAGCCGAAAGGCTACGTGTGCTCGACCAAGACTGGTGGTATGAACAACAGAGGAGAAAAAGAAGAAGCCGGCACTGGGGGGAAGAAAGCGTTAGATTTGTTGCAAGCTTGGACGGAACAATGGAAGAAAGGGAATCCGGGAAAATTACCGCCGAGATTGTTTACGGTTGGTCGATTGGACGTTCAAACAACGGGAATGTTGTTGGTGACGACGGACGGAAAATGGTCGCAAAGAGTCGCGCACCCATCGTCAGGTGTTGTTAAGAGATATGTGATTACAGCACCGGAGAGAGTGACGAGTGCGCAGATTGCAAAGATGCGGAAAGGGACGGAAGTGGACGGCGTGCACGTGACGCCGGTGTTGGTGGAAACAGTCACCGGGGACGGAGGACCAAAAAACCGCGTCGCGGTAGAGGTGGAAGACGGAAGGAATCGAGAGGTGAGAAGGATAGCGGAGAGCGCCGGGGTTGAAGTGAAGAATTTGAAGCGGACGAGAATTGGCGGGTTAAAAATGCCGTCTGAACTGCCAGCTGGGATGTTTTGTTCTCTGAAACCGCATCAAGTTTCATACGTTTTAGAAAAATCGCTCCAACAAATCGGAGGGAAATTTTGAGATACTAGGGTATGTACACATGTTTTTAACGTTGTAACTATTGCATTGCGGATCTCTACGTAAATCTACTACTAAAAAATGCTACGCTAGTTGTGAGGTGGATTATTCGCGCTAAAGCCCGACATGAACGCGTCCCGTTCGCTGGTTTTTTCACGGCTCTTTGTAGGCGTGTTAAATAATTTTTTGAAAATCGATTTCTTTTTGGCAGGGGATGCCACCGAACTGGTTCGTTTTGATGCAGACTCCTCGGTTTGAGGATTCGCGTTGCCCCTGCTGTCGCTGGGATTTCTTTCCTTCGTCTCCGCGATATTTGCGACTGGCACTAATGCCGTCGCATCCTCGTTCACAGTAGATTTAATTTTGTTCAGTTTTCTTCCCGCGAATCCTGTCACCGATTTCAGAGCAGACCATGCTAAGTTACCTTTCAATTGTTTGACAAGTTCTCTCCATCTCCCTTCAAAAGATTCACACGTGTAGGAATCGAGCAAAAGCCGGACGTCTTTGAAAGAACCCGCTGTTCCATGATAAGACACTTTCACTTTTGATTCGTTGAAGCGCAAATACTTCACATGCACAACCTTTGGACCAGAAACAGGCGCCGTATCCTCATCGTCATCCTCATCCGCATCCTCTTCACCACGAACAACACCTGCTGTCTTTACGGTTGATTCTGTGTCAACCTTACTTGCATGATCTTTAGCAGTTCCTATCACTGTTATCGTCGGTTCCTTCGTCATGGCAGTCGCAGCGGTTGACTTTGATGTCTGAAACTCTTTTTCGAATGCCAAATGCATCTTTTTTGACTTGATCTCTCGTTCCGACGGAAATGCATAGTCATAAATCATTTCATAGATTTCCTTCGTGATGTCAATTTTGAACGGTGAGAGGAGAATTTCTAAATGATTCCAAATCGGTGCTTCGGGTGGGCTTGCCGCGCGGTACGCTGATACCTGAAGAAAATTAGGTTTTGTCCGTATTGCCGCGGGAACATTATCCCAATCCTCATCGAGAAGCCATCTTCCCAAGATTACTTTTTCAACAGTTTGTAAGTGTAACCCCTTCAATTTGAACAGAGTGACGCCGGATGAATCAACGTGCCGATCTCTCAAGAGACTCAGATTTGTAATTTCAGCATTCATGAACGTTTTCCCGGCTTTTCTAAGTGCCCACGCGCCTCGTTCGATCTCTAACTCCATTTGTATCGCTGCTCTCTTACGATTATACTTCGTCAAAGACTCTGCGCGCCGTATCGATTTCGCCAGCGCTTTTTCTTTACGTTTCAGGTCATCGAGATAACCTTGTCTCTTCAAATCTGCGCTCCCCGTCGCGTTGTCAGTCTTAATTTCGTCAAATTTTTGAACATCAATGTCATACAGTCTCAGTGCATGGACAGATTTGATATATTCCAGCAAAGGAGCCGCGACGATTGCTGACGCAGCAGCGTCTTCCTGGTCAAACAAACTTCTCTGTCCTTTTTTCCTCAACAGAGCGACTGCGTTGCATTTTGGAGTTGGAGGCGTAAAATTTGACGGAGTTAAAAACAACGAGCCGATAACATCGACAAGTACAGCCTGCTGTTCGGATTCCATCGAGGCATCAATATCTGGAGATTTGAAAGAAAATTTTGTGGGAGCATCTGAATTGTCAGATGCACCGCTATCACTCGTTTGAGTGGAGTGCTTGAAAATCATCTCACATGGAGCAAAGATTTGTCTCAGCAAGCTCGCTTGTTTTGCTTGTAAGTGCGCAACTTCGTCATCAGAATGTCTATCTTCGAGCCATTGTACGCCAGCTCGGAGGTCGACGTCCGTAGGTGCGACGTGAGCTGCTACGTGGTGTAAATTCACATCAACCAACCGTTGTTTATGCGCCTCTGAAGAGGAATCAGAAGATGAAGACACTACGCGTCGACCAACAACGAGTCCACTATCAGCTGCGAGCAATAATCGCCCATTTCGATCGTTACCTCGCAGATTTATTTGCGGTTCAGAAATTTGGACAACGAACAAACATTCGTCGGCGATTACTTGACTTGGAGAAGACGCTTTTGTCTCGCTGAAAGCATTTTCACCGTCAGTATTTACAACCCCGGGTTTAATCAATTTCAGCAAATCTAGTTCGGCGTTCGCAGTGTTCGCGTTAGATTGTGAAGATTCGCTGAATCCACTCGTCGCACTGATATTTTTTCTATGCTTTTTGTATTGATCAAAGTCCATATCGACGGGACTTTTACTGAGATTTTCTAATTCAAACATGGACGGTGGCTTCTCAATTGAGGGATCATCACCGAGCGAAGCTTCCCACATCTCGCGAATCCAAGTGAAAACTTTTTCTCTCGTTTTTGATTCGAGTAGTGCTCTTGGAGCGTCCACCTTAACTCGCACCTCATCCTTCTCCGAAGCTTTGCGCACACAAAATTCGTGACTTTCAAGCACTAACATCGAGTCTGTGACCATTTCACGAAGCGACGATGCAGTGACCGCTTCGTCAGCACCGTTACCATCACCAGCTCTAGATTTACGTGGTGAAGGAGCTGCGTTTGAGCCTCTCAACATCTCACGCATGGTGTCATTAAAGTTTGCCGAAACCATTTGATTGGGCTCAAAAGCTACCTCATTTTCTTCTTTTTCAGGTAAAAATATGCGTAAATCCTTCGCGTGGACGTTCAAGTTCTCATTTGCGTTAGATATGTAACTGAATCCTTCCAAGAAAGCAGCTATGCTTTGGACAGTTTCGTCTTTCTCCTTTGTTGGTAAGGAATAATTCAAATACTCCGCCGTCACCTCCCAGCTTGGTTGCTTCGAATACAATATGGAAATCATTGACTTACTTTTAACTTTTTCTGTCTTATCCAAACTTTTCTCTGTTAGGGTGGTTCTTCCGTATTGTTTGTACCTCCACGCGTTGCGTAAAGATACCAAATCTGGTTTCATCAGCGCTTTCCACCATTTTTTCATGTACCTCATATCGTCAGCGGTGAACCTAAAATATGGCGTCTCCGTGAAAGTCGAATTCATGCTGACACCGTCGAATGAATTGAGGACACCATGCAGATCTGATATATTCCGCGCGCGCGACGGTGAAAGCAGCAACGAAGGCATTCTCGAAGGCGAAAGCTTGAGTGCATCAATTCTGGTTTTGAAGTCATCAGACTGCCATTTCGCAAGGGGAGAAGTAGAATATGCATTCGTCGTTGTCTTGGTAGACTGAAAGGAAGACACTGGCGTTTGGAAATTATCCATCGTGTTCTTCGTCGATGACGTAGGGGTTGAGAAATCTTCTTCATCCGTAAAGTCTAGTTCTATGTTAGAACTTATCTTTGTTTCAATATCATCGAATATGTGATCTGCGCGCCATCCTGGAAGTAAGGTATCTTTGCATGCGAACTGTACGTTGAGCTCGTGTGAACCATCACAACTTTTACATTCTGACAGGGTGCGCAATTCCACGCCAGTTGTTGGATCGAATCGATATGATGTCGCATATCCGTTTATGTTATCTTTAGTCAACCATTCGTACTTCACACCAATCTCGACCGCTGGCGCGACAAAAAGCGTATGAGGAACTATATTCACAAAGGATGGCTCTTTCGATACTGCAAAACGAGCAGCGCGAAGAAGTAGGTGTCCTGATTTGTACGATACCTCGCATTTCGTAGCTTTAAAAGCAAGTGCATGTCGAGTTTGGGTTTCCTTCAAAGATGAATCCAAGACGATTTGCGAATTCCTTGCAATAATCGTGAAATCACCTCGCCATAAGTTTCTTAGGTTATCCCACCACGGCAAGCTGTCTTTTACTTTTTCTATAGGTGCATCACCGTTTGGAGCATCGCGATGCCTTGATTTCGGGAGGATGCGATTTGATATTTCGCGCGAGAGAATAGCGTACTTCGGCTCTGATGATGCTGAATACCGGAATTGTCCATCTATCCAAGTCTGAGATAAATTAGTGAACGCTAATACGCTTGGCCTCGAAGGTGAATGAACCGAACGAATGGCCGCAAATCTTCGCTTACCAACCGGGAACGGTAGTAAGTGAGTATCTTTGGACTGGACGCTCTGCTTTGCTAAAACAACTGGTCCTTGCATGGAAATGGTTTTTGCTTCAAACATGGCGCATTCCTCGCCACCGAGGAATATATCAAACTTTTCGCATGTCCAATCGATGGTTTGGTATTGAATGATCTGTAAATCGACGCCATCCGAGTATGGGGCATCGACGCAGCGGCAGAAATGTCCTATTTTCTCATGTGCATCTGCATCACAACCAAATTTGAAAGACCAATCCAGACTTTCTGCACGAACTGTCAAAATGTTATCGACCAGATTCAGGAAGTGCACGTCTTTTTTATTCTCGTTGAAGCTATCTACGCCCTTCTTATACGCTTTCGCTACATTATGGAATATTTGATGAAGCATTTGAGCATCCTTTATTTCGTCAACGTCTCTTGAGATTTTTCTGGAGCGTTTCAATTCCGGCTTCAGAAATTTTTCTTGCAACCGCAAGAAGCTCTCGAGCTTATCCGAATCTTCAATTATAACCGTGTTTCCTCCCGTCGATATCCAACGAAGTACTCCTGACGAATCCGGTAAATTCAAAATTGATGCATTTTCTTTCGATGAAGCTTTTTGGGAGATGATTTTGGAGTCGTCATTGGTAGGGGTGGAGGTGAACTTCTTTAGCGCTTGTCTGAATGCACTCTCACCAGCGAACAAAGCAGCGTAAAAATCGCCGAAATCTAAGTCTCGAGCAAACTTGACGGCGGCTGCATTTGTGGTGATATCCCAACCGCTGTCGTACTCTCGCATTTCGAGAGCGAGCGATTTCGTTGTGAACAACGTCATTGCATTCGTTTCGATTTCGAAATTTTCAAAGTGTATCGCCGAGATCTCCTCGAGATGCAGACGCGACGAAGCGAGGCGAACATTTGCCCCGAGAGTCAAATCCGCTGCAAACGAAACATTCGTAACATCAAGCGAAATGTTACGATCATGCGACGCTTTCATCTCTTTCTCCTCCTCGGACTGATTCTTCTCGAGAAAGGCCAGAGTCCCGAGGAACTTTTTTGTATCTTCTGCAAATGTCTCGATTAGAAAATGTGCGTCGGGATCCCAATCAATCTGCACGTCATCCATTGCTATTTTTATCGTTTCCGGTTGAACCATCTGGTCATTGCTTGAATGATGTTCAATTTCGAATTTACTGATTTCAACTTTTCGAGAGTAAGTTTTCAGGGAACAATCATCTTGAACGTCGAGCGAAGCACCCGACATTTGCATCGAGACGGTCGTATTTTTGACGCCACCATCTGCATCTATTCCATTCTTACTACTATTTCCTCCTTTTTGGTCGATATTTGTTGTTCGCAACACTCCGCTAATTTCAGGCACAGTCAGTAAAACTGAAGACTTTACGCGCTCGTTCAATGTAATTGAATCTATTTGATCCCGCACGAGTGAATCCGCGAGTGAGTTTTGGAAACAAAATCCTTCCGCGCGAGCGTTCCTAATTTCGTAACTGAGCGCAAACGACGAGCTCGTGCTCGCGCTGTCCTTTTCCATCATAACGTCGCGAACCTGTTGTATTCGAAAGCTTTCTATCCATGCGTGATTGAATAAATCCTGCGAATCTTCCGTGAAGACCGGATCTATCCCCAACAGTTCAACTTGCACATCACTTACTTTACCTATTTTCGCCAAATCAGCCCTTGCTGAGCACGAAACTTTCGAAACTGCTATGGCAACGTTATCTTTCTTACCAGCGCGGACTGATTTTGGAACTATTCGAATGCCATTTGGCATATTCACAAACACCATTAGCGAATCTCCTACAAGTTTCGTAGTCACAACAAGCTGTGTCGTTGTAACGGTGAATACATCGTCTTCGTACACTCTTACATCTACTAAATTGATTTCAAGAAGCGAGAGAAATCTCGCGACGACGCGTTTTCTAAAGCTTTCCCTCATGCGTTTACTTGCCGTCTCTGTTTTATCGTCATTTTTTGTTTTGTTGTTGTCTTTGTTGCCAAACGATTCCGCCTCTTCCTGCTCTTTCTGCTCCTCCTTCTCTTCTTCGACGTAATCGCCGTCTAAATCATCTTCGTGTTCTTCTCGCTTCTTTCTTTTCTTTGCGCTTCGTTTCTTTACCTGCACGTCGAAACACCGAATGGGGACGTTCATCATCCTGTTCCGATTTTGCATGGCAACTTCTTTTCCCGCCGAGGTTTCTCCAGCTCCTTCTTCTTCGGGTACAAGCACATCTCCTTCCTTGGGAGTAGATGAAGTCGTAAATCCCGTCGCAGAAGGCGATGAATATAACGTTTTCAACATCCAATTCATCAATTGCCTTAATCTCCCCGCGTATCTAACTTCTCCGATGAATATCTGCTCGATATCTCCCCCTCCTCCCCCTTCACTAGGGGACGAAAAGTTCAAAATCACATCCGTCGCGGAAAGAAACCCAACCGAACCGACCGTCACGCGCACGCCTTTCGTGGCTACAAATTTCAACCCTAACTGTAACAGCGAAGGAAATATCCATCGTCGAACGGCAAAAAGCGTCGGAAAGAAGGAGAGCAAACCGGTGAATATAATCAAAAGAAGTGTTTCCAAGGTGTTCGTTCCTTCTCCTCCTCCGCTCTCGTCTCGGAATTTGGAAAGAAGTAAAGAAGATAACGCGTTGGAAATGGTGGTGGTCAAGGCGGACGAGCCAGAAGAGGACGGCGCAGACATGGTAGAGGTTACTTTCTCTCGTCCTCACGCCCTCTCTCTCTCTCTCTCTTCCTTCTTTTCTAAAACCCCGTACGCGCGCTTTCTAACTGAAGTTGCGTGAGGAGAAATTTGGAAAAAACATCTTCAAAAAAACACACGCAACAATTACACACTTACACATCACAAGGGGAGAGACGAGAAATGAAACTACTTCGAGTGATGTTGAAACCTTCTCCTTCTCGCGCGTTGGGAGCTGCAGGAGCAACAGCAGCAGCAGCAGCAGCATCGACGCATCATCATCATCATCATCATCGTCTTCGCTGTCCCTATTCGCACAGAGCGACGAAGAGGACGTTTTACTGTTCCTCTTCGTCGTCGTCGGTGAGGAATGCACAAAACTTCGACGATGACAAGACGATACCGTTGAACGAACGAAAAGCGAAACACGATTCTACGAGAGGGGAATTAAAACGATGGCACGCGTGGGCGAAAGAGAAGATAAAAGAGAATAGAGGATCGTTTTCTTCGTTCGATGGCGGCATTGGTGGTAGTAAAGACGGCGATCAGCATCATCATCACGATATCATCAATAATAACGACCCTGTAGATGAACAGTCGTTAGTTACAGAGTTGGAGTGGCTCTTGGAAGACGTCGTCGCGAGTGAGGGAAAGAGTGATAATATCTCCATGCGCATGAGTTTCGACCAAATGACAGCACTATGGAACAAGCGTATCGATGACCGGTACCCAATTCAGTATTTGACGAAGTCTTCGCAGTTTCGGACGGTATTGTTATACGTCGCCCCGGGCGTTTTAATACCACGACCGGAAACCGAACTCCTGATTGATTTTGCATATCAGCACGTGAAAATATATGGGAAGAAGGACCATTTAAAGAAATTGCCTTGGTTAGACTTAGGTACCGGCTCTGGCGCAATTGCATGCGCGCTCGCCACGGAGTTGAAGGATACGTTCTCGAAGGCAAACGCCGGGGTATACGCCACGGATTTTTCAAAGGAAGCGCTGGAAATTGCAAAGATAAATGTTGAGCGTTTACATTTGAACGATACGATTACTTTGTTGCATGGATCGTGGTTTGACGCTTTGCGCAGTTATGATGGCATCAAATTCGCTGGAATAGTTTCGAACCCACCGTATATTCCCTCGGATATCGCCGCAAACCTGCAGCCGGAGGTTGGTCGACACGAGCCGATGTCTGCGTTAGATGGTCGAGGCGAGATGGGGATGGGTGATTTAGATATAATCTGCGAATCTTCGCACAAATATTTAGCTCCCGGGGGATTTTTAGCGTTAGAGACGCACGGTGGAGAACAAGCGTTGCGCGTGTGGGAGAAGTTATGGAACACGAACCTCTACGAGGACGTTCGAGTTCGAAGTGATTACGCGGGTGTTGATAGATTTGTTACGGCGCGATTGATTGATGCAAAGAAAGTGGATAGGTTTAGCAGTACTAGCAGCGATGACGATTAGTGATCGGGTGTGATAGTAAAACAGAATAGAACGCACATAGCAATATTAGTGATATCGTTTTGAAATGAAACAATCATTATGTAGTAGTAAAAATTACAGACAGACAATTCGGCGGTTAATCTTCTTTTTTCTTTTATCTCGCAACAGCTTGGGTATTCTTTTCCGCGCTGAAGCCATACTCGTTATCGAGCGCGTTAAAGTACAAATCATAATACGTTTGCGCGGATTCCAACTGATCCAACTCGGTGTACAAGTCCGCAATCTTACCGTAGTTATCTGTGATTTCCGCCATATCTTTATGCTCCAATGCTAAATCGAGTACCTTCTTTGTCATTTCCAAAGACTTCGCCGTGTATCCCAAACGACTCGCAGCAGCCGCAATACCTTTTAATGCTTTTCTCTCCGCCTTCCACGGCACCAGTAACTTTTCCTTACCGCTCTCGGCGATGATGAGTGCGTGAGCTTCTTCAAATTTACCCAAAGCCTCTTCAAATTTCTCCTTCGATTCCTCTATCTTCAACAATGCCTTACCCGATCGAAGCAGCGTTAAAATTTTCTCCACGTATGGATCGCCGTCGCTATCGATGCTCATATCTACTCCAGGCGTCTTGCTTTGTTTCTCTCTTCGCAATTCTTTCTTGATTTTCCCGTTCACTTCCAAAAGCGACTTGTTCAACTGTGTAATCTCCTCCGCTCTCTTTTTCGCTTCCAACCCGCCGGCAATGGCCCCGGCAAAACCAATCGCTTGACCGAAAATAATCGTAGAGACTAATATCTTGTGGTCTACTTTTAAACCAGCGAAGGATACGTTAAAGTCTTCCTCGAAAATCGGGTCCGGTTTAGTGAGTTCGCTCGGCAAATATCGCGCCGGTCCATTGATGCTAATCTTATTCGTCACGTCCAAAGGTGCAGCTACTACAGACTCTGAAGGCATACCCGCGACGGCTAAAACCAAGGACGCCGAAGCAGTCACGAACGCTTTCTTCAATGTTTTGCTCAGCGCATCCATTTCTTCGTCGTTTTCACCGCTGATGACGTTATCATCATCGTTGAAATTTTTTTGTTCGAACGAAGACGACGATCGCGCTGCTTTCATCGCCAACGCCGATGACGATGAAGACGAAACGCGTCTTCTCGCCGCGTTTTGGGTGGTGAGTCTTGCACCACCGCAGCAGTGCATCTGCGCTGATACAACGCCAGACATGATTTCTTCCTTATCTCTGTTCCTCTGTTTTAAACTATGCGTGTTCTTCAGTCTTGTTTTTAAAGAAAGTTGTTTTCTCTTACTCTCTCTCTCTCTCTCTTTTGAAGCGCGCGCGCGCGCGTGCGTTCGATTTTTCCTCTTTTTTTAGGCGGGAAAGATGATGGATGACGACGAGGGATGACTCGGATGGCTGATATTTTTTTTTTGAGAGAGAAGACCAACCAGGGGGGTGACTCCCCGAACGAGAGCGAGAGAGCCAGACTAGACTATATACTCAGCAGAGGAGGAGAGGGAGGGGTAAGAAAAAAAATAAAAAATGCGAAACTCTCCTCTTCCTCAGAATTTCACAAACGCGCGCGCGCAACCGATCGATCGATCGATTAAGAACACGAAGAAGATGGGAATACGAACGTACTCTTCGGAAATTACAAACGGGCGAAACCCGTTATCGTTGAAACAAGAATACGATGATCATCATACTAGCAACAATAATAACGAACAGAAGAAGAACACCGCACTCGTGAAGAGACCAACTTCGGGGGTGGAATCGATTTTCAAAAACGACTCGGTCGAAGTCGGGAAAGAGTTCAAGGAGAATATGAGAACGTGGAACGTAAACAGAGAGAGAGGACACTCTGGACACGGGATTTTCTCGCAGAAAACGCCGCCGAAATTTCTGAAAGTGCCCGTAGATAGAAAGAAGGAAGATGCGCAAATTGGGGCAGCTCTCGCACCCGAGGACTTGAAACAGTTGACGCTGCAAGAGTTGCGAACGGCGTGCAGAGAGAGGAAAGTGAACCCGGCTGGAAGTAAAGACGCGCTAATTGAACGGCTTGAGGAAGCCGTGAAGAGTGGATTCTGTAAGGCGGAGTTCAAGACGTCGACGACATCGACGGTAGGTGCTGGCGTACGTTTCGACGATAGACAGAAGAAAGGTTTCCATTGGAATACGTCGAAAGTGCGTTTGACGAGCGAGTTGCATCAAAAAGGTATGTATAAAGGAAACGAGATTTTCTCTTCGAATTTTACAGACGACCGAAGACAAACGGCACACACGAGGGTGGTTGGCAACGCCAACGTTGAAGGCGGAGGGGTGCTTCCGTCGTCTTCCTCGGAACCAAACGATGTTGCAGGAGCTGATTTTTCGTTCAATACGACGAGGAAGCAAGAACAAGAAGTAAAACAACCGCAAGCGAGCGAGGCGAGAATGAAGTACTGGGACTCTGCCAGAGGTCACGATTTGTTTGGTTCATGGACGCAACCAACCAACGAAGAAGAAGAAGAAAAAGAGGAGCAAGCAGCGACGCCGAAGATGATGGCGGCGCCTCCGACGACAGTTGAAGAAATCGTACAAGAAGGAGATAAAGAAGAAGAAGATAAAGAAGAAGAAGAAGAAGAAGAAGAAGAAGAAGAAGAAGAAGAAGAAAGCGATGAGTATAAGAGACGTCAAACCATGTCTCTCGAAGAAATGAAACTGTTGAGATGCGAAACTGACACCAAATTGCCGTCTACCCCTTTGACGGAAGAGAAAGAGGACGAAATAGACGAAGAATACAGCCCAAGTCCGGCAAAAACTGTCATATTCACAGCAACCAAGGCGGATAAGAACTCTTCACCGGTTTTTATGTGTCCAAAATCACCCTACCACGCGTACTTGAATGGCTCTGACAACGAAGACGAAGAAGATGATGATGAAGATGAAGAAGCTATTCGTCTCGCCGACCAGGCGGTACGAGAAGCCGAAGAAGAGCTGAAGGCTGAAAGCTTCGAGAGCTCCTTAAATGTCACCGAAGAAGGCGCTTCTCCGATGCAGTAATCGAATCACTGTCGCCAATCACACACACACACACACACATATATATATATTACCTGTAGATTTTCTTTGTTAACATTCTTATATACACGTTACAATAAACTCCTTTGTGCAACTGCACAGCTCGCTTCTTTTCCCTCCTTAATCGAAATTTTTGAATTTGCAAACGACAGACAGATGACAGAGAGAGAGAAAGAGATTTAAACACAAGGCGTCATTTCTATACGCCCTCCACGTCGGAGCTCTTCTACGCGACGCGGGTCATGAACGACATCGAAGATGACGATGTCATCGTTGTCACGCGCGAAGACGACGTGGACGAGCTGAACTTTCACCACGCTAAAAAGAAAAATAAAGCAATAAACATAGGCGAAAGTAATTTGGGCAATTGTCCAGTGTGCAATAAAGTAGTCCATCGAGTGTTGCTCCCGGAGCACGTCGATTTCTGTCTGACTGGAAAACACAGAGTGACGGACGGAGAAGCGAAAGAGAATGAGCGAGCGTTTAGAGACACGACGAATTATTACGATCCGCATCGCGAGGAAGAGAAACAGAAGAAGAAGAAGCCTAACTCGCAGTTCAGCATTCTAAAATTTTTGCAAAAGAAGAAACAACGAGAAGAAGAAAAGGAGAGCAACGAGACCGAGAGGACGATAGCAAATAATGAAAATAATGTTAATAACGATAACAATAACAACATCAATTCTGTAAATGGTGCCGTACAGAACGAAGAGGAAGAAGAGGAAGAAGAAGAAGTTGATTTGATTGCCATAAACACTCAAATTGAGGGCGGTAAAATTCCTGATAAAGTAGAGTTCCCTCTGAACACCATGAGCGGGAACTATTCCGAATGTGGCATATGCTTGGAACCTTTCGACGAAGAAAAGAATGTCGTGCGTTACCTCTTTTACCCGTGTATGCACGCTAGGCAGTGCAAAGAATGCGCAATTAGAGTTTGGCAGACAAAAAAAATCCGAGGTAAATATAAAACAAACCGGACGGCGCAGTGCTGTTGGTGCTCTCAGAAAATTGAAGTACGACCTAGGCCGTTTTGTCCCTTCTTGTAACATACAAATAAAAGTCATCTTAGCAAAGCATTGAATGCGTTCACTTATACCTGAGTACAGGTACTAGGCATTGCATTATAGTAATAGCAATAATAATAGTATTTTAGTGAAGCGATTTTACAGCAATAACAAATATAAAATTACAAGTAACTTCTATCAATCAGTTGTCTTCTAGCTTCTGTTGATTCGTCTCTGGAAGCAAGTAATATACGCTAGCTAAAGCTAATACACCGACAAACGTGTATGCTACGAAAACTTTGCACGCACCAAAAGTATCCACGAGGGATAGAAACGTGAAAGTAACGAGAACATTACACAGCCACTGCACGAGCGTTGCCAGCGCGACGCCTGAACTCCGGGCGTCCTTTGGGAAAACTTCGGAGGATACGACATATGGTATTGGTCCTAGCGATAAAGAAAAGGAAACCCGGAACATAAGAATGCCGGATATTGCCAATAGACCATTACTTACACTACCACCAGTAGCTGAGAAAGAGAATGCTAATAAAGCGCAGCCTGAGATTATGCCAAATATTCCAATCATTGCCATCTTCTTTCTTCCGTAGACATCAATCTTCTGCGATAAATATGTCCCGAAGCAAATCTGGAACATAGAAACAATAACTGTAAGCATGATAGACTCACGCTTACCGTATCCTAGGAAATTTAGTATTTTTGGCGCGTAGTAGACTATCACATTTATCCCACAAAACTGCTGGAGCATATTCATGCCGCATGCAACGCCTGTTGCCTTGATATGTTTGGATGACTTGAACAATCCGAAAAATCCAGCATCTTCAATCGGCCGTGCGTCTGAAGTCGCCAAGCTCGCTACATTGTTTGATGGCAACGTCTGCCCTAAAGATTTCATAATACCTCGAGCTTCTTGATAGCGCCCGCGACTCGCTAACCATCTTGGTGATTCCGGACATGCGTCTGGCCTATACCTAAAAATGTACTCTTGTGCTAAGCACGGTAAAATTGGTACAAGTAACATCAATCGCCACACGAGCGAAGATGAAGGTTCACCAGTGACGCTGACTGCGGATGTGGCACGCACATTAGTAACTCCAAATATAGAAGATATGAATAAACTCATCACAAATGCGTAAAGTAGACCAACCGTTCCGAAAAGTGGCGAAAGTGAGGTATACTTACCGCGCGTTTTCGCTGGGACACACTCGGAAATAAAAACCGTCGTTATTGCTGTTGAACACCCGCACGCAAGACCAGATACGAAACGCGCGATTATAAGCATCGTGTAAGAATTTGACAACGAGGCGAGAGTGGCTGAAGCGAGATACAGCGCATTTGCAAAACGAAAAATATCTCTTCTGCCAAACCTTTCGCTCACGGTTTTGGAACCAATGGCCAAACACGCTGTAGCAGCTCCTAACGGGAGCGCAGCAACTATTGCGCCTTTAATTTCGGAAGTTAGAAGTACCGTCGCTGAAGGAGTTCCAAATTCAACGTACACGAGCGCTCCCGCGATGCATCCGCATGCCGCACCAAATGCCAACATCGATAGACACGCCGAAAGCGTAAGTTTATACAGTTTCTTCTCGTCATCGCTACTCACCGCTGCTGCCGAGGAAGCAACAAAATAGCTTCCCGTGCTCGCAACAATCGCTGCAGAATATACATTAATGGTACTTCTTGACATTCTTCTTCTATTTCTCTCTAGTACTACTCTATCTTGTATCGATTCAAACCCATTGGGAACGTATTCTTTATCGTCGGGTAGCCCTGCACGAACTCGCAAGAGTGTTGCCGGACCGTCTTTTTTTTTCTCTTTTCTCTGCGCGATGTCGAAAGAACGCGGCTTAGATGATAGAATCGAAACCGAAGACGACAACGATCCAGATGCGCGAAGCGTTGATAAAGTCATGAATAAATAACTATCGCGCGCGCGATGGATTTTCGCGCGCTTCAAGGTGCGGTTTTTCGAAGCGTAAATTACTAAGGGGAAGGTACAAAAAAGCGTCCTCTAAACTTTTGGCGTGTTGAGGAGAGAGGAGTTGAGCGTGTAAGCAGGTATATAATCGTCGAGCACCTAAAAATATCTGTTAAATTAAATTCACACCGAAAGTATCAATCATCTAAATTCAGAGTCATACATACACCTTGGAGTATCCAGTGCGATTCATGCGCGTCCGAATGAAGAGAGGCTTCAAAAACTAACCCCTTTCCCATGGCATTTCTTCTTGCCTGCGTTATGTACACTGGGACCCGTAACTCGCCTGCTTTCGCGCTTTCATTTTTTTCAACCGGAATTATGTGCATGACCGGAAGTTCCTCCACGAGTTCGTTGTTCTTTTGCGTCTCGAGCGTGTGAGATTTCCAATCCCATCTGGCACCCTCTAAGTACAATCCAGACACATAGCATCCGTTTTCTGGCGGTTGTTTAATCTCACGTGCATCTTTTACATGCGTGAGCTTTGTTTTCACGTGTGCAATATCTAACGGCCATCCTTTCTTTCTGCATGATGTCTGCACAAGAGCAGCGATGAATGTTTCTGGTGAGTGTAAACCTGAGATCCACACGCACGGCGGTAAATTACCGTCATGTTTCGCGACCCACTCGCTAAACTGAGAGCCGCGTTTGAGGTACCACTGGATCCAGGAAGTGATATTTTTCCCAGTTTCTGGCGCTTCTCTCTTCCATGAACTCGGAACGAAGCCAGAGTTCAAAGACATCGCAACGTTATCAAGCACAGATGACATTGCTATTTCACCGTTTAACGCCTTACGTAAACTAAGCAGCGTCTGCTTCATCACGCTCGTTAATCTGTTATGTTTTTCAAGCTCCTGTAAAAGTGTGATACGAATCGGAGTAATCTTGTTTGCCCATTTTTTCCTCAACTTTTTCACGTCAGAGTTTTTATCCTCTTTCTGCGGTAAGATGGATAAAATATCGGCGGCAATTGAATCTAGCACATCTTCTGGACTCTTTGTTTTTTTCTGGGAGAGAACATCGTGCACACCATCATCACCGTCGCTCGTGTTTGCTGGAATGGCACATGAAGAGGTGCTCGTCGGTTGCAAAGCGACTAAATTTTCCCACATGAGTTTGGCAGCTCTCGTGCAATGTGCAACATCTGCGTTCATATGTAGACCTAATACCTCAGGAGTTTGCACTGCGGGAATCCGGGAAAGCGCGCGGAGTAATTCCTCGTAAGATGTTTTTTGAGGCAACCCAAAAAAGTTTTCGTAGTTTACGGCAACTTCAGCGGAAGAAGAGACTCCTGTGCTCAACAATGTATCCTCGCTCTTCTTACAGTTATCGTCATTCTCTTCTTTCATTTTGGATTTGCACGTGTAGAACGCAAATGGTCGATCTCGATCGAACAAGAAATCGCCAAAGTACTCGTTCAAATACGTCACGAGAATGCGTCTGTCGTATAAGTCAGATACGCGCCCACCGTACATGGCTTCACCAATTAAATATCTCAGAGTTGCCCATGGAATGTCTGCTTTTGGTTTCTGCTTCGTCGCGTTCGATATTCTCGAGGAAGAAATCTCGGTGGTGGTATGGTCGTCGTTGTGATCAGAGATGTATGCTTTGTTGAGATAAGTTTCTATCAATGATAACGAAATTCTAAAATCCGTTTCGTTGAAATCATACGGAACGTTCCATCCTAATTTACCATATTTTCTGCGTTCTTGCACGACGGCGTGGAAGAATGTCAAAACATATGATAGCTTTCGGAACGCAGGGTGGTTGCACTTACTGAGGGAGTCTTCGGATAACTTTGCGAGCGATCCTTTCATATTTAGCTGCAAACCAGCTGGTGGTTCCGTAACAACTTTCAGAGAACTTTGCAACACTCCCAGAGGGAAAGTATCGACGGGCTCAGTTGTCAGCCACAAGCGAAAATCGTTGTGAGCGTCGCCTAAATCTTCTAAAATTTTCTCCAGCGCCCCAAGCCATGAAGGCAAGAGATGACAATTCTGTAACATTGCCCATTTACCTTCTCGTGCAGAAGATGATATAAGTTCGGCGGCTCGTGGTCCCATACCCTGCCCGAGCGCCATAAACTCTAATTTTTCTCCAAGACGGAAACCCTTCTTCTCCCCAAGCTTCAGCACATCAAAAGCTGGGTCCGCACCAGGCGATAGAATGAACACGACTGGTGTCTTTGCACTCGTCGCATTAAATATAGAATCGTAATTGATGATAGGTGGCGTTACGTATTGCTCTCCAAGTGTTGACGAGATGAACCGCGTTGTCGCAGCGGTAATCCTATCAACCCTAGCACATCTCAAGAGACACAAAAATTCAAACGGAGTCAATCTGCCTTGAATGCCATCTGGTATAGATGAGATCTCTGGAGTTTCGCTTGATAACCACTTCTTCCATTCCTCTTCTCTTGTTGAAATATCAGCGAGCAAAGATTTCATACACTTGCTAGCAGATTCAATCATCACTAATTGTTCCAAGTCCCGTAATCCAGACTTTGGCCAAAAATCACGCACAGCTTTTATTGCGAGTGCTTCGCTCGCAAACGTCGATGCTTTGTTGCTATCGTCATTATCACCCTCGGCATTCCCATCTAATTTAAAACCACCTTTGTTAAAAAAGTTAACCTGCTCCATATCCACGACATCGTCTCCAAGCAAAATTTGGAGCGTGATGTGCATTGAAAGCGTCAATTTATCGCGTTCAAACAATCCTAATGAAGCAAATTCGTACACTGCGAGAGTTAAATCGTTAACAAATTTCGTAACGATGTTTTTAAATGACTTATCGTGCTCGTCTTTGTTTTTGTTATCTTCTGTCGACGATTTAAAACCACCGTTGATTTTTTCTCTCGTTTTCGTAAGCGAGGACTTGAAAACCTCCAGATACGACGTGAGGGAGTATTCATACATCGAGTTCACTTTGTTGAGGTTCTGAAGAACAAAATATAAGATGGCTCCTCTTTTTGCGATAGGCTCGTATGCTCGTCTAGCTAAGACAAGTTTCTCGCTCGCAGCTTTTGCTTCTTCGAGTTTAGAGCTGATCTCCTTTGCCTTGTGTTTCGTCTCATCCAGCGTGGTTATCAGTTCTACGTTATCCAGGATTTCACCCGAAGCTGCTGACAACTCCATCAGTAATGTATCTTCTAAGTCTTTAAGTAAAGCTTTATTGACTGAAGTTTCTTGAACTAGAGACTTGCGCTGCTTTTCTAAATCTGGTCGCTCCATTTTGACTGTCACGTTGAGTAGTTGTTCCTGAAGTCCTACGAGAGTGACGCCGTAATTAATAATCATTGTTTTACCCGAAACTTCGGGTCCGTAACTTGGATTTTGGATTTTGGAAGTCATATACAACCTGAAGTTATCATCCCATTCAACCTCTGAATCACCTATTTGTACCGTCTTAATACCATTCCTCTCAGTAATGCGGCGTTCTAAAACATTGTCAATGACCGGATCCAAGTATTTTCCAACATTCTCAAAGAGAAACGGTAATCCATACTTCACGGCGAGCTCAAGTTGTTTGAGAAAGTCCGCATCGCTGAACGTTTTGATCTTTCCCGTGAGATTTCTACCTTCACGCTGTTTAATCCATCTCACGGCTTGCATTTGTGGATCTATACATAACGGATATCGCGATGCCTTCGTTGTCAATATACCATTCTGAACACTCAAATCGTCAGTCGGCAAACCCTCGCTCGCCCATTTTCCAAGTTCCACATCTGTAGTCAACAGATTTTCTAGACGAAAAGATGGCGAGACTGGAATATTTCGAGCTTTAAGGTCTTCGTATAACGTATCGTACGTAAACTTTTTGCGAAACTCAAACGTAAATGCGCCAGAGTAGGATAAAAATGAGCTTGTCAACAAACAATCTCCTATTAAATTTTCCATGCTTTCATCGAGTTCGTTTATTTCATTTGCCCATCTCACACGTTCAGACTCCAAACCTTTCAAAAGTTTTTCAGCTGCAGATAAGCGTTCTTCCATTTTTTCAGCTCTTTCTTTCAGTCTTATCTGGTTGGACGTTTTCTCTTGAAATTGTTCGGTCAGAGACGCGAGTTCCTCAGTCAATTGCTCAACTTCAAGTTTTGTCATGGCTAGCTCTTTCGTTTTTGTCCGAAGCAACTTTTCAGCAGATGCAACGGCAGCTCGCTTTGGATTCACTGTACGAGCGACTTCGTTATACTTAATCATGGCAAACACCCACTTCAGGAGGCCACCACCAGCGCTAGAAATTTTCGTAACCTCCTCTGGAGTAAATTTTGAATCTTTCGTGTAAGCTTTTAGCTCTTTCGCTTGTTTATCTTTTATGGCATCTTTATCAAATTCAATAAGGGACTTCAGAAAATTAGTATCTGTCATCATCGCTTTGGCCCCTGACCAAGAAACGTTTGAAAGACCTTTCAAAATCATTACGCACTCACACACTTTCTGGACAGCAATATTCGGCTTAGCAAATGACTTTAATTCTGTGATCTCTTCCTTTTTCAGTGAATTGAGCGCCAATGCGGCGGCCTCCAACGCAGGAATCGCTTTTGCCAAGTCATTCTCTGCATCTTTTTTCTTCACGGCTATCGTCTTGCTCTCTTTTTTCAGCTCTATTTCTTTTGAACTTGCTGCTTCTTGCTTCGATTTGACATCAGTTGTAGACGCCGTGATCACTTTCAATAACTCTTCACATGCTTTCGTCTCATCTTCAACGACTTCCTTCGCTTGATTGAGGGATTTTTGCATGTCATCAACTTCACTCCCAGCCTGCAGTAATTTTGAGGAGCCGCCTTCCAAACGAGCTCTTACTTCACCGATTCTTTTCCGGTTCACACCGAGCATCCTCGAATAGTTTGCGATAAAGTCCAAATAATTCTTTGGAGTAACATGGTTCGATCTATTCAGCTCCTTTTTATACTTAATAGATAGCTCCATAACGAGTTGGTGTGTAGATACCACATGATTTGCAATTGGAATGCGCAAATCAGATGGGATGTCGTCAATAGAGTTTAAAAATGTCGTCGCAACAGATAAAAGTGCTTCTTCTGGCCACGCCGTAAACCAATCAATGACGGTATCATTTACTAAACCAGGAAAATTTCTACACCTTGAACGCAGCAAATCGCCAGTAGGAGACATGCACAACACAACATGCAAGTTCTTTTGCGTGCGTGAAATGAAAAAACGCCAAAGCTCTTCCTTAGAATCTCGCACATTTTCTTTGAGAGCGTCATCTCTGATCGACCGCACTATCGCCAGTTTTTCATCGTCTGGATATAGCGCAGGAACTGTTCCGCTTGTCAAAATACTGTTAATGAGCTCCAAGAAGCTTTCATTCGCGACGTGGTTATCTGTGAATAAGAATGCGACTTTCTTGTTGTCTACGCCTACTCTTGTGAACAAACGTTTCAAATCTTCTCGAAAAGAGTTCTCGTCGTAACCACGTGTTAAAGTGATCTCAAAAACTGAACATCCAGCTGCTGACGCGGCGAGCTTTGCTAATGACTGTTTTCCGAAACCACCATCTCCAATTAGAAGCATATGTCCACGTTCTTGTCTTAAAACTCTGTGGATTCGAGTCGCGTGCTCGAGCGCATCGTGGAAAAAGACAAGATTCATCTTTTTATTTGGACTTTCTTCACTTCCGCAACTATCCAGCGCTTTCTGGAAAACAACTTTGATATCTTCGTAGCTCCCAACATCTTTGTATCGAGCACGAGTTATATTCAAATCGCTCTCGTTTGCGGAAGCATTCGGTTCTGGAACACTCTCTTCGGATTCATCTTTATCTTCTAGTATGTCAGCTTCTTTGTGCTGCGCAGTTTCTCCTCCATCAAGTAACTCTGTCCTAAAGTCAGCAAATAAAACTGGATCCGAAAGAACGTGCTTCGATATACTCTCATCGTAGTCAAAGTAATCAACAACGAGTGATTCTATCTTTAGTTTGACCAAATCTCGATCGTTAGTATCCACTAATCGATCATGAAACACTCGCAACACCTCGTTTCGCCACAATCTCACAAATGCGCTTTCCGACACAATACTATCACAAGTTGATTGACTCATTCCTTCAAATATACGCGACAAATCGCGAAGATTAAATATGTAATGAAATTTCGAAGGTGTTGGTGGTAAAGCATCGAGAACATAATGATAAAGCTCGAGAGTAGCCCCGAGAACTTTTTCGCACACCGAGTTTGAAATACGTGGTGCGCCGTCGTTATTTATGCCAAGTTTGCTTGCTATCGTTTCTAGAATATTTCTGTAGATAGTTTTCAAGTTCTCTTCAGACGGTGCTTCGATTTCAAAAATATTGAATAGCGAAGCGAACCGTGCGTCGATTGTGTTTCGAGCTCCTCCCGGGTGTCCCATTGCACAAATAAAACGCGTATCTTTGACAGTTTTCCAGTTTAACTCTTTCCCGCGATCGTAAAAGCCGTCGCGTTCGAGCATAGTTTTCAGCAATGCAATGGGCTGTTGTGTTCCGTATAAATCTTCCTTGGGCATATTCAAATCGTCAATGAATACAACTAGTTTTTGACCAAGTGGTGGTCCATAAACATCCTTGGTACGTTTCTCAATGCAATCTTCGATAGCACGTTGCACATCAAGAGAGCTCGTTCTCGAACTTAAATTCATCGTTATGTAGGATATAGCACCATCCTTGCTTGTCATTTCGGCGAGTACATTTTCTATAGTAACCGTTTTTGCCGTACCAGACGCACCTACGAAGAGGATAGGCTTACTTGAGGAATTACCTAACGTTCGTAATAGCCAAGAAGATCTGACTGTGTCTACTGTGGGAATAAGCAGAGATGAAAACGATGAGTGAGTATCTAATGGAAGCTTTTCGGCTCTGGATTCCCAAGAAAAGAACGTGTCGGTTGGACTGTCGTATCCATATTCGTACATTGTACCAGAACTCGGTAAATTGAGAGTACATGAACAAGCTTGATCATCAGCAAGCATGCGAAGGAAAGTGTCAAATTTAACTCTATCTGACTTGATCACCGTGGCGCCAAACGACCATGTGAGAGCAAAAATAAACATTCTCTCTATCTTTCTTGTAAATTCCATGATGTTCTTGTCACATGCAGTGTTAGAGTCTTCTTTCAAAGAGTCAGCAAGATGACTGTCTCCATCTTCCGTAGAGAGTAGAAGTAAACTATCGAGGACAGAACAAAGTTGCTCCACGTAATTCGACGCCGTTCTCTCGATGCTAGAAGTAGGAGGCGGCTCCACGTCAGCAACACCTTCCAAACAAAAATCTACGAGAGGAGCGACGTATTTATCAAATATGCGCGAGAGAGCGCTTCGAATCAGCTCTGTACTTTGTTTTTCAATCCAAGAAGCACAAATTGGTTGGAAACCCAGTGTTTTTGGATCTACATATACCATACCGCATCGAGAAACGGTCGCTGGTGATGCGTGCGCTAGATTCGCTACTTCGAATAGCAATTTACAGTGATCTCTAAGTCTAATTCGTTCGCCGTTGGGCAAAGTCAATAGTTTGTTATCGTCCATGACGGAGTTCATATTTTCTACCCACACCGCATCGACGTCACCATCGAAGACGATGTAACGGGATTCCTTATCTCTATTTTCCGGTAAAGGACGATTAGCTTCCCGAAATATTTTTGATAGTAGACCATCTGTCCATTCACGGGTATCTTGATCAAGTGAGCCATAAAGCTCAGCAACTGGTTGAGCCTTTGGATTAAGCAAAACCAACTTGGTTGGTTTACCGAGCATGTCTTGAGCACGGGCAAGAGTTTTGATGATCACTGACTTCCCACCCCCAGTTTCTCCAACCAACATAGTAGTGTGTCTTGTCATCATGGTCTCGTATAGTTGAATGACTTTATCGACTTGCTCAGAAGGGCCGGTAAGAACTTGATATCCGTTATTCTCCAAATCTTTCTCCACAGCATCATTCAGATTCGGGTATCGAACACGCGGACAATCCATTCCAGGGAACAAGTCATTTATCAAACCAAGAAACAAAGGAACATCTTCGAACACAAATTTCGGCAAATTCATATCTCTTAGTGCGCGCATTAATACTAGCTGTTCAGAGAGTTCTGGAGACTCTCGCTTCAAAGCTCCGGCCATTATGAGCACTGATTTCAAAGCTCTCAAACCAAAATCATAATGCGATTGTTTGGAAAGTTGCTCTTTTGCAAGCTTATACAAGACTGTCATCTTCTTCGCGAGTTCTTTAGCACTATCGAAACCTTCCGAGAACAACATGATCTCGCAAATTTGCTGAAGATCCGGAACGATCATCTGAACCGGGCGGAACAAAGCTTTCAGGTTATCCGGCAACTCAGTTCTACCAGCGTATCCAGGGTTCATGGTAATAAAAATACCCGTTCTGGAGTCTAGGGCGATATCCTTACCTTCGAAGTTGAACCGCTTCGCGTTTACTTTCAAGTTCTCCTGAATGAGGCGGATTTGGGATGATACTACACTGAGAACTTCCGCATCTATTCTATTAAACTCATCGAAACATCCCCAAGCGCCGCACTGCACGAGACCGGTAAAGATGGCCCCCATCGCTTTGTAATCTAGACCTTCTCCGCAGTTGAATACTACGCAAAGCAAAGCCATGGACTTTGCTAAATCCTTCGTGGTTTCTGTCTTACCTGTTCCTGCAGGTCCAGCTGGGGCACCCCCGAGCCTGTATGCCAATGCTGTTGTGAGTGTCATATAGCATCTATCAGTAAGGCCTGTAATTACTAATCGTCCATTTAGACCCATATATTCGTATCCATACAAAAATTCTCCTGAGCACTGGTTGATTACGATGTCATCTCGCCGTTTATCCCATTTAAAGCGAAGCTGGGACTCCCACGCAAACTCAGATTCGTCTAGAATCGAGTCTCGTACAAAGCTTTCTATAATATCGCGAGCATGTACATCAATTATTATCATGGTATTCACTTTCTTCCGCTCCATGTTTGTTAAATCAGAACGTACAAGCTTAGTAAGATCTGCTAGCTGTGCTGTTAGTTTTTCCGAAAGGAACTTCATCGCCATCTTATCTTGACCGTTCTTCACGCGACGAAAAACATCGATAACCTCCCAAGTCCACCAAATCTGAGAGCCGACGAGCGCAACCATACCTAATTCTTCCAGTATCCATTTTGTTCGCGAAGCTGCGTTGGCATACCTCCGGATTCCTTTTTTGCACATCTCTCTCAGCGTGATGCGCATTGCACTTTCTACTTTTTTCATCCAAACTTCGACTGGTAAACCTAAAACCTGAACCGGCTCAGAGAGTTCGAACGACTCACCTTCGCTACTCATCAATCCAATTATGGATTCATTGTTTGGACCAAAGATCAATTTCGCGCAATTATCAAAGAGCTTTAACATATGCTCTTGTACAAGCGTCGGATCCGAGGTGCCGAGTATCGATAAGAGCTCGTCGTCAGAAATAAAGAAAAATCTGGGAAAAGCGTCACGCTTCGTATTCAGATACTGTGATAGTGACTTTTGACAGGACTCTAATTGCGAAGAGAGTTCTTTTAAGTGCTGCAATCGCCCTTCCACTCTGCAAGAATCCATGATCTTTGATTCCCAAGTCTCTTTCGTGCTTCGCATGATTTCCCTCCAGGCAAGATCAATTTGATCGAATTGGTCAGCTTCATGGGGAAGTTGTGCTCGGATATCATCGGCACCACAAAAAATTGATTGTAAATACATCCATCTGCGTTGCGTTCCAATCCACGCCTCTAGCACGTCCGAAACATGTGCTAACTTATACTCCCAACTTTGAACGGTATCTCTGAATGCTGCTGCGTGCTTAGATGCCGACATTGATTGGAGTGTCAGGCTTGAATCTTCAAGTGAAAGTGTGATCTCATCAACAGAGCATAGGATCAGCGTCTTTTCACGGGCCTCTCTTGAATCTCGTGCAAGCGGCCGCAGATCAAATTGCGCGTCTTCCCAATCCGTACTGAGTTTGATTAAATCGTCTTCGATCTTCATTTCTCGTTCGGCTCTATTCGTGATTTCCCTGACATGTTGTGCATGTTCGTATAGTCTGAGCTTTAATACATCCTCTAAGGATACTGTAGTCAATGTGATGGATGTCTTCGCCGATCTTGCTAGCTCTTCCCAGTGCCTTGGACGCATTGCTGGTGACTTTAGAATACAAAACAAATCCAGAGTCTCTTCGAATAATGCTATGCTATTTTTAATGCTCATGATCAATTCAAGCGTCT